>Ga0123354_10003244_pt1 | contig 22339 bp, 10 predicted proteins | sample TergutLab28metaG_2_FD_97872 | JGI IMG/M metagenome (GOLD analysis project Ga0123354, IMG submission 97872) | Labiotermes labralis P4 segment gut microbial communities from Petit-Saut dam, French Guiana - Lab288 P4 | ecosystem: Host-associated > Arthropoda: Insects > Digestive system > Gut ... | reverse complement strand
TGGCAGTCTATAGTGGTTGGACGTCTATGGACAACTATGACGCGTTTGCGAGCGTTTTTGTAATTCTATTTAATGGCTTTATGTCACTCACAAGTTACTTTGATGTTATGTACAGATATTAACTTTACAGAAACCACATATTCCTGCCAGTTTCAATATGTTTTTGATAATCAATAAGTGAGTAATAGCTGTCAAAGTTTCAAACTTCTCTGGCCGATATCTCCGTAACCATTGAACTTTGGATATAGGTGTTTGGGGTTATATCGTTATAGTTTGACCTAAGGAACACTCTCCCGAAGTTAGGTCCTTTCCTCCTGGGACACCCTGTATATACGCAAATTATGGATACGATTAATAGTATAAATCTGGAAATATGGAGGTAAGAATACTGCAATGTTGAGTACTATTTTAAGATTTTTGTATACTGTCACATTTTTTAAGAAATTTGTTGGAATGTCGTTTGCAATAACCTTTACATTGTGCGTGTTCAATTTACACTAATGGACAAGTTTTTTTAATAAATTAAAAGGAGCGTGAAGCAAAAGTATCAGGACTGGGGCAAAAAAAATTGGCGTGTGTTAGTCACAGGTCGGTATTGTTGCCTTTAATGTAATCTCCTTCGGGGTTTTTACACCTGTCCTAGCGCCTGTTCCTCCGCTGGAAACATGTATGGAGTCTTTGATTGTTGGTAATGTCCAGCACCTCCTACGATTTAGCTTGAATCTGCACGATATCCCTGAATCTTCGTCCTTAGAATTTACGTTACTTTCCTTGTTGGCATGATCTTACAGGTATTTGCACAAAGTCCGTTTTGTTTCTGAGTGTCACAAATTTTCGAGCCGTCCGTCTCGTGCTAAAATTTTCAAATAAAACGTGTTGACGTTTATGCAATGTGATAGGCCCCTAATACTGCGAACACCGTTGATATTAGTCCTTGTCTATGATTTTATGCACTTTAAGCACCCACAAGCTGATTTTCTAAATGTTAAATCATAACTTGAAATTCTTTTTTTGGTGAGGTCTTTCATTTTACTGGGCTGCAGCAACCGTTGAACACACAGCGCAGACACATTTAAACTTGATTGGCACAAAAATGCAACGTTCTTATACGGCAACAGTCAGCACGTCAATTCGCAAAATTAAGCCCAGGTGTGCGTGACGGTGCACTACTTGTTATATTCGGTTAGGGCTCCACGATTGTCGTCCGGAGACTTCTAGTTCGCACATCGATTACACAGGTATACTTCATAGCACTGTACAGTGTCATTGAAATGTGACTAAAAACCATTGTTTTGCGGAATTCTACATACATTTCCCCTGTGTGTCTACAAAACATTCATGGGAGCACATGCAGATGGAGTTGAATGCAAGAGAGGTTTGAATTTCCCACGTTATGTGGTATTCTGGTTTGTATCACCGTGCTGTATTGTGGGTTGGCACTAACGTTTATCGAAAGTTGCTGCATATATCTTCAGGATGAAACTTTAAGATATGAGTTACTGTTGGCGTCGTAAAATAACATAAATTAGTAAGAAATCAATACAGCTGTTCTATTTTTTTGCCTTATGAATACAGGGTACTGGAATGCCAAATATATATTAAATTTGTATGCCTATCAGCCCTGTGTAACAGTTGTTGAGAATTAGTCTAAATCCAACGATGAATGTCTTAATAATAAAATATGATGACAGATTTCAGCTTCGCCATGATTATTGTGGTTTCATATCTGCAGAGGTTTATTTCCACCGTTATTGCAATTATTTCCTGCTTAACAAAATGTTGTTCGACTTCCTTATAAATCTCGTTCTTGTTCTCCCGACCGTATATATGAATATATGTGTGTGTGTATGTGTGTATTTGTACAGTACGTGTGTGTGCGTGCTGTTTGACACAAGTATAACCTTACCTGCAGAACATTTTGTTAGCTTAATATTGTTAATTAAACAAATATATATATAAGTACCTTGCACCTATATTTTATAGTTTTGTAGCTTACAGCGATAATCTGCCCATTTGCCGATATTTCTGAATTTATTTCTCTCAACGTTAGTTCGAACGAGTGTGCTTTGTTTTTAACTGTTGATTTAATCTTTTCATTTGATGGTGAAATTCATATTTATGTTGCGAACTTATTACGAGTGTGTACACGCCGGTTGAAGATATGTAATATATTCGTGACCAGCATGTTCGCTGCGATATACGTACAGGTATAGGGCAAACCGTTCATCGGTACTTGAAGGCAAAGAAGTGTACTTTAGCGAAGGAAACACAATTGCAGGTCGCCAACACCACGAGTCACATAATTGGTTTAATCGAAACCGTTACAGAAACTTGGCTCTGTATGTGTGTGTGTGTGGGGGGGGGGGGTGGCTCTTCAACCTCTGGCTCGGCCACTTGGCTTACAGTTGCCGCTCGGCGAACACCAGACCGGTTAGTACATCTCAATAACGTGGAAGAATTTCAATTCCAGCTCTTCAGATGCTTCTGCTTTTAAGAACAGCAGAAAATCCAACTTCTAACTCTTCTCTAATTTGTTAGCAAATATTTTTTTCTTAATTAGACTCGCTTATGGTTGTAGCTTTCTGACAAACAAAAGAAATTCCTTTGTCTTCACTCTCTTCTTGTTCAACAGTTCAAGCAATATAGCGTAGTTATTAGTCTTTCGGAAAAAAAAAACTAGTTGTCTCGAGAGCAAAATTCTTTTACGAAGAGCAGTTGAAATTTAAAAACAGAGGGCTTCAGCATTGATGGAACAGATTAAGAGGAAAGATGTAGAAGGGAATAAGTACAGTGGTGGTATGCAAGTAACCTAACAGACGAACAAGAAAATAAGATAGTTAGAACTGAAAACTAAAAGGATTAACGCAGATAGTATGTAGTTAAATTTTCATCGACTTGAGAGAAATTAAGAAAACAGAATTGTGATCCATCGTGATTCCCTCGGTTGTTCTTTCTCGGATTCATAAAAATGTACTGGGCGGAATGTACAAATACTTTTGCCTTATTGAGCATGTTTCTGTTAACTCTCCGTCCTTTCGACTCTTCAATAGTAAACTTGTTAATTTCCAGGAATTAATGATTAAGGTTTTATTCTTCTGGCTAATGATGAAAAAAATCAGCCATTTCTAACACCACGAATGTAAATGATAATATTTGGGAAAATAAATTTATGTCTGTCTGTCTCGCAGGCCTTTTCATATTATCAGAGATGTCGGTAAATGTGTGAACTGTCTACAGTATGAAGGCACAAAAACTCACAACTGGAAACAAATTGTCTTGCGCATACAATAATATAAACAGCCAACTAGTTGCAACAATAATAATTTTATTAATAATTTCAATCGGCTCAACATATTTCGGGCGATAATTTCGCCCATTCTCAGGAGCGCTAGACTGTGTTTACAGCTTGTGGTATAAAGCACCGACGATGCTGCCTGCTTGCTTTATACCACAAGCTGCAAACTCAGTCTAGTGATCCTGAGGATGGGCGAAATTATCGCCCGAAACATGTTGAACTGATTGAAATTATTAATAAAAATATTATTGTTGCATCTAGTTGGCTGTTTATGTTATTGTATCAGTGATGCACGGTCACACAAATATCAATTGTCTTGCGGATATTTGTGTGCTGAATACAGTTAAATTGACGCAATTGTATTCTGTTGGGAAGATTTATGACATGAAACATGTAATTAAAAGTCGCGTTCTAAACTTTGCTTAGATAAACTGTAGGTACTGGGAAATGTGCTGCAGTACGACACAAATTAAAAGCAAATATGTAGGAAATGAGGCAGTGTTCAATAAGCCAGGACGTACATTTGTAAGACGTTAAGTAATATCTCGTCACTTCGAATTTATCGGATGTTCAGATTTTAGTTTTAATTTAAGGATTTTTAACGCAGTGTACAAAATAATGGTACGACGAAGATTTACGATGGTGTAATTTGTATAAATTTCATACCGCCTAATAAGTAAAAGGCAGTGATCCCGTTACAGGTCCGGTGTGGCCCAGAGGATGGGTAGAAGTATAGCTCTATTCTTCCTTGACCGCGGCACTAGAAGGGGGTGAGTGTTCAGCAGCACGCCCCGGCCGCACTTTACCCCCGGGAAGGACCCGGTACCCATTTTACAGGAGGCTGGGCCTGTCTGGGCGGGCGGAAAAATCTCGTCCCCACCGGGATTCGATCCCGGACCGTCCAGCCCGTAGTCAGTCGCTATACCGATTGAGCTACCCGGCCCACTACCGCCTAATAAGTAGCTTATATAAAGTCACTTGAACACTGTGTTATATTCTTCATATAAGTAGCATGGGAGTAAGAGAGGATAACAAAATTCTTTTTCCTTTTTTCGATTTGTAACCGCAAGATTTTCTAAACATCTTTCTACAGATATTTTTACTACCAGCTGCACTGACTCCAGTCGTCCTTCAGGAATTAGCTGTAGGTAAGAGGCTGGTCAAGTAGTTTCTTACGACTTTCAGTGAACAAGAAGGTCCTTTGACCTTATTCAGAAGATCCACTGCTCCCTCTTGTGAGTTAGATGAATACAATATACAACTTCCTGAACAATAATTTCTGAAAAGCAGTCCCAGCCAAAAGCCGAAAAAAAACTTGACAAACCGGAACTCTCTGAAACTCGCGAACAGAACAAGCCCACAAAGGGACAAACAATAAAACCAGACGCTTACAGTACATGATGTATCATTTCGTCAATTGGATCACAACTTCATTCTTAAGAATAACGATATTCCTTTTCATATTCTGAGAATTAATTACATTAAACCGACAAATTATATTCCTCACTCATACAAGGAATTCAATCGAATGATTACAGAACCTTCCACCAGCAGAACACAAGGAATAATGTGCAGAAGTTTCTAATTCTCACATGTTTATTGTTTTGTTTTGTTAGGGCGAGTGTGAGATTAGTTTTGGGTAGTTCTCCTCGCGTGGGCAGTAGTATTATAATAAAAAGAGACAAATTTCAAATACATTAGACAGTATAATGTACCATTGATTTTTCCTATGGATTTGTACAGTCAATACGAACTAATAAAATACCGCTAACAGTATAACGGGAACGCATATATTCTATCATAATTATCGGTTTAGAGCACAGTCCTAGATGTATGTGGCCATGACTGTAACATTAAGCAAGTCGCAATGTTGCTGACACGGTGTATATGGTGTTCTTATGGTTATCAGAACAACAAACACTAGTTATATCGCTAAATATATCACTAACCGTTTGGTCTGTTGGACGCGTATTGTATTCTGTGCGAGGTATGAAGTTAGTATTTACACTTAGTTAAGAGGAAGTCAATATTCGAAGGGTTAATTGCACTTGTGTATGGGTGAGGTGAGGGGTGTGCATAGGGTCTTGCTGGGGAAACCGGAGTGAAGGAGACCACTGCGGAGACCTAGACGTAGATGGGTCGATAATATTAGGATGGATCTCCAGGAAGTGGTATGTAGGTATATGGACTGGATTGGGCTGGCCCAGGATAGTGACAATTGGCGGACGCTTGTGAGTGCGGTAATGAACCTTCGGGTTCCGTGAAATGCGGGGAATTTCTTGACTAGCTGCAAACCAGTTAGCTTCTCAAGAAGGACTATGCACCATGGAATAAGTAAGTGTGGTAAGTAATTGCACTTGTTTTCAGTTTCTGCATGGCTTACCTATTTTCTCCTAACGGGCTCAATACACAAATAATTGGCTAAATCCTTACGTAAAGTAATGCATAAATCCCGTTAATATGTACCGTTTTTTATAATATAATTGTATGTGTGTAATGATCTTTATAGGCGTTCAAGCCCCCTTCATGTATTATCAAGCACAGCCTTCCACCTGCTGGACTGCTTATATAAATGCATGAAAAACATACAATAAAAAACTGCATGTGCAATTGGTCTTCCTGATGATGAACACATGATGTTCGAAACATGTAGAAGACACTAAGAATTGAATTAAAACAATAATTCTTAAAGTGTGCATTTTGCTGGTTTACATTTCATAATTATATAATATTCTATTTTACTCCTGACTGATACACATTTTCCTTCTCGTTGTTATGGCGATGTGTAGCTTTTGCTTTTCTCTCATACTTTTTCCATGACCTACGAAAATGTGGAAAACCTTTTATTTATGTGCGTAATTGTACTAGTTATCCTGGAAGTTAAACCGGATGGTCACTTTTTTACTTCATCAGTGACACTTTCGTTTCTTGCTTGCTAGGTACAAGAACAGACTTCGATGTGCGGCAACTTCTCTGTCACAGCTGTGATGCGTGAAATCCGAAAAATTCTTTCAGGCGTACGTTTGTCTCCCGGATTGCCACAGTGCCTTGGAAGGCAAACGTTTTTCAAACCCTTATTTTGTATTTATTTTGCTCCAGCTGCCGATCTTTAATAGCATGCGATAATTAATTACAGGTACTTTCGGATTACCAGAAACCTGTTGTGGTTTAATTGTCACGCTCTCCCTTTTACCATATCTTGTAAGTTGCATATTATAGATTATTCTTCTCGTGCCCATAACCAGAATTGATGTCTTCTACACGCCTGTGTATGTGGAAATCTTTAGTGTCGTGTACTCTCATAAAATACCCGTACTCTAATTTGAGATTTATTTTTATCATAAATTTGGTTTCCGCCTCAAAGAGCTAATCACCTTGAGAACGTCAGTCAGTGTCAGGTTTCTTCTACAATCTTGTGGGTGAAGTAAGTCAGACCAGAATGCAGAGCAAGGAAGTTCACCGTTTCTTCGTCTTAGCACTTTGTAAAAGTTGATATGTTATCGTCTGAACTCTGATATTATCTCTTTAAATGAATCGGCAGTTTCAAAGTGTCTGAGTACCTCAGAGTTTGGGGGAGTTTTCTCTTGTATCTCACAGATGAACTAATGAGTTCTAGGGATTCGCTAATGATATGAGATAGTGACGTAGACTTAATTCCAACTTTAGTGCCTTAATTAACCTGCTGCCTTCTAATTCATTCAGAATGTTAGTTGAAAAAGTTCTGGTTCCTCTAGCTGTATCTCCAATCAAAAAGGGGAGTAAAGAAGCGTAAGAACTTCTCAAATCATGTTTAGTTGTTTTAATAACACCTGCTGTTTTCGTCCAAACCCCCAAATACTGCCTGCATTCACGCGACACCCGTTTTGTAAAGCCATTTTGATTCTGGCTGCGTCTAGTTGATTTTATGTTGTGCGTAATTTGTTTAAGCCTTTTTAATACAACCTTAACAATTTCATTAATTGTCATTTATTAATTAAATCGCACCCAGTTTCATTACTGTTTCGCAACAGTGCGCCAGCATAAGTGGTGTCGTTTTTCTGTCCACCTTTCTGCATATCCTAGAAAACGGTCTGCCATGCTATTCCGTATCTTGCTTTCTTAATAAAATGTAATGGATATTTAAATACTGGTTTCAATTTACTTGTATGTATTCGCACTTCGTACGAATTTTGAATTACGCTTTAAATGTTCCTGAATAGTATTAAAAGGTAAAGGTAAAGTGATCCCGTTACAGGCCTGGTGTGGCCCAGAGGGTGGGTAGAGGTATAGCTCTACTCTTCCATGACTGCGGCACTAGAAGGGGGTTAGTGTTCAGCAGCACGCTCCGGCCGCACTTTACCCCCGGGAATGATCCGGTACCCATTTTACAGGAGGTTGGGTAGGCCCCAGGGCCGGTCTGGACGGACGGAAGATCTCGTCCCCGCCGGGATTCGATCCCGGACCATCCAGCTCGTAGTCAGTCGCTATGCCGACTGAGTTACCTGGCCCACCCTGAATAGTACTGAATAAAGTACCTGTTAGAGACTTGCGCTGTATATATTTTGTTCTTGTAAATGGATGAGGGTATTATTTTCAAACACAGAAACTGTAATTGTTAGATAAGAGCGATCAGTAACACTCGTGTGTCTCCTTACGTTGTTACGTATCCTTAATGGTGCCCTACGTGTTCTTGAACTCAAGATTACATCACAAGAGGTCCTTGCTCTTAGCTGTTGAGGCCACTAGGTGTTACAGTACAGAATACTTGATATCTATAACTTATTTTAAAAAATATTACTTATCTGTGGCCTAGAAATACATAGCCTACTCAAATTTAGGCTCATACTATATCGTGCGGTAGGCCGGGATACTCAGTCCGTATGGTGACTCGCTACGGGCTGGACGGTCCAGGGATCGAATCCCGGTGTGGGCGAGATTTTCCGCACCCGTCCAAACGGACCCTGGTTTCCAACCAGCCTCCTATACAATGGATGCCGGGTCTTCCCCGGGGGAAAAGCGGTTGGAGCTTGGCGTTGACCACCTACCACACATAGCGCCGAGGTTAAGGAAAGAGTAGAGCTGTACCTCTACTCCCTGCCTCTGGGCCTTCGTGTTCTATACTAGGGTGAAACTTACTATATCATGCAACGCATTAGGTGGTAAAAATGAGCTACGCCGATGTGATTTTCATTCTGTACGTTTAGTCTAAACACAGTCTGCATTATGTAATGCCGAAATTGGTAGGATAATATCCTGTGTGCTTCGCTTCTCCTATTTTCACTGTAGACACTTCATAAAGCAGTCAGTCATGTCCCGTCCTACCACAAATGGCTCGGTGCCAACGCATTTTCTGTAAAGGAATTGCTTTCTCTTTCAGGATCCCTTTTACGTCGTCTTTGGAATTCTGTACATAAAGTACACATTAAGATGTAATTAAAGCATAATTCTGGGGAAACAGAGTCTGTCAGGGATTTTGTTTTGTATATACCTTACACGTCTTGTCAGAAAATGTTAACCAAGTATTTAAATATAAGGAATTCATCTGTGCAACTTAAGACCGTAAGTAAGGTGCACTTGGTGTGTTGTTTACCGTGCAGCTAAAATGTTCATTTCGTGAGTAATGTATGCATAAAGACGTTCAACTGAAGCTGAACTCCTGTACCGCGCCGGTCATTCTGATTTTATCTGTAGTTACAGCACATCTTACAAATGCTACGTGACGACACTTCGTAGGGTTGCGAGATTTTACTCGTCTTTCAGTACACGTGAGGATGGAAGCAAAATGCTTTCCAGAGAGGTTAGTATCTACATTCCAACGTACACGCTTCGTTTGCCACGATACTGGAATCTTGACGTTGCTACTACACTGAACGCGATGGTTCGAACCAGGATTGCTATCCGTGTTCTATAACATGTGTGATATTCTGAATGAAGGCATCACGATGTGCTTGTAATTCAATTTTCTGAATGACGGCATCACGATGTGCTTGTAATTCAATTAACGTTACACAGTAAACGTCAGGAAAATCTTTTTTATTCTTAAGCAAGGCTAACTTTTAGTCGAAACATGTAGCCTTGCTTAAGAATAAAAAAAGCTTTGCTGACTTATACTGTGTAACGTTAATTGAACTACAAGCACATCGTGATGCCTTCATTCAGAATATTTTCGGCTAGTCAAGCCAAAAGCATCTACCTGTATAAGAACCTAAGAACAAAAGTCCAGAAATGCTGCGCCAACATATATTTCAACCAACATTGTCTAACCAATGTTGCAAAGCATCTGGTAACGAAAATGTTGTAAGTGCCTGAAGATGACTAACTTTCAGTCGAAACATGTAGCCTTGCTTAAGAATAAAAAAGATTGTGCTGACGTATACTGTGTAACGTTAAATGTGTGATATGGTGAATTTTCAGTGCAAGTTTCCGCGGAATTTCACCCATGCGAGTGGTTGGCGTTGCTGAAACTATTTCAGGTAAGGCGTACACGACTGTAAACCATGTTTTGTGTCACCATAAAATCGACCCTTGTGCGATGACCGTCTTAGTCTAGCTTCACATTCGACTTTCAAGTTCAGATCTAGGCTGTACACTGGCCTTTCTGGTTGAAATTTTCGTGTTTTTTTTTCTCAACCATTCACACAAATTTGAGGGTTGTTTGACCGTGCATCTTCCTCATGAAATAATGTGGAATGCCAACTTGATGCAACTAGGTAATTTTATTGATATGTTCTTAGCTCGACATGTTTCGTGTACATACGCCCATCATCAGGAGCTCTACATGTTGAGTTGCAGCATATGGTTTTCTGCACCGAGTTTTTGGATGGGTGGTGGTCTTGAGAGCCGCTGCGTGGGTCGTGTGAACGGTGCGGATGGTGCCGCACATCTAATGCTTCTGATGATGGGCGTATGTACCCGAAGCATGTCGAGCAAAGAATATATTAATAAAATTACCTTGTTGAATCAAGTTGGCATTCCACTTTATTTCAATTCAGAGAAATATCGGTATGATTTCTTTACATCCCTCTCAGTGTTGTTTTCTTTAAGTTGCTCTATGTACTTTACCTACTCTCTTCAGTCTGCACTAATCGTTGGGTCTTTAAATACAGGGTTATTCAAAATGATTGTCGGGGTTTTAACAACTTGTTATACACAGTACACTTTAGATAGGAATACATGTCTTTTTTATTTAATAGAACAACACTCTAAGCTTTTGTTACATACCGTACATGTTCTCTATATGTGCACTCATAGTGATTCCACAAACATCAACACGATAATCGAGTTCGTTCCAAACTGTATGTAGCATGTTAGCGGTGATGGTTTCATTGGCGTTCTGATTCGTACCTTCAGTTCCGGGATACTTGCGGGAAGAGGAGGAACATAAACCTGATGCTTGACGTAACCCCATAGAAAGAAATCACACGGGGTTGAATCTGGAGAACGAGGTTGTTAAAACCCCGACTATCATTTCGAATAACCCTGTACGTAGACCGTAGTATTTGAAAATCCCATTTTATGGATGCTCAGTTTCAGATACTTGACTGTATATTACTGTTTTCGAACCGCATAGGTTAGGGAACGTCAAATAATAGGAGACAAGCGCCCGAATAAACGGTAACCTTTCCAAGGCTGGAATTCGTGGCCTCCTGAAAGTGAAACGGATTTCTAACCACTCAGGTTTGAAGTTCATACAGAGACGAAATATTACAGTTTTCAGATATTAAATCCGGACATTTACGTTGTTGACATGGATTTGGCCACTGCGAGGCACACGGCGATCAGAGCCAGCAAAAATATTATGCTTTCAACTAGGGAGGAATTAATCTACGCACAGAAATACAGGAACCCGACTTCAGTGTTCATCCTGACCAACATTTATTACTGCCGAATAGAATCGTCGAAGCCATCCCTGAAAGGTGAAGGCCGCATGACATAACAGCATACTTCCGACCTCCATCCCCAACCCAATAACAACAGCAGGCTTACAGTAGGCCTTCACATTCCATCAAGACAAGACGTGCCACATAACCTTCTACGGCAGGTTTTACCAGTGTGTTTCCAAATAACATATGTTATATCTTATGCATATTGGACCATGCATCATTGTGATAGTTGAAGAATAAGAGACCAACTTGATGTCACTTGTTAATAAGTTTCATTTCACTTCCTCTATGCTCAACATGTTTCGGACATTAATACATCCATCATCAGGAGCCTGCGGCTTTTCTATTGTATCACCGCATTGGTCGTGTGTTCTTGTTTCGATGTGTGTTGGAGTTTCGTTGTGGCTGGGTTGGGGTGCTATCCGTGTAGCAGGCTGACGCACAACTGGTCTGTTCATGTGGAGTGCTGGGCCTCCCGCACTCCACATGAACAGACCAGTTGTGCGTCAGCCTCGTATATATATATATATATATATATATATATATACACACACACACACACACACACACACAATGTACGTATATAATCGTCTATTCAATACGTCATAGTTATTCATTTGCTGCTATTTTTCTTGGACCAAATTTCTCCCGTATGAAACGTTATTCATTACTGAACGTGACAAGTAGCGAAGTAAATACTGGATAATCGTAAGTCGCTACGAAAAAGGCAGTGGGGCCTTTTCAACTGGTCGCATAACTCCAACAAAGAAAGTGCATCCTCTCTAGTAACGCACCAAACAGACTTGATACGACGTTGATGTTCAGTACAGTTAAAATCTGTAAGTCCTTTGGCTCAAGCATCTGGACTTCAGGCTTTTATTCGGGAGTTTCCCGACACTAATCTGTCCGGTAGACGCCTCAACGTAGCTAGGGTTTCTTGTCGTTTTTTTTGCCGTCTGCAGGAGAACGCCGCCACAGTTTCTCAAGTTAGGTCACGACCGCTGCCAGCCACATCATTATACACCAATCACCCTGCAGTTCGACGGTGCAGAGGCTGAGCTATAATGTGTGTCGATAGATAATGAATAAGGAAGCAGCTATGTGATTCGAAATTCTCGAAGCGATGTTGATGTTGACTGAAGTCTTCTGGGATGTGATGCCATGTCGGTTATTAAATGGTTACCCATGATTCAGAAAATCAAAGTGTCTCCATCTTTAGAGTCCAAGAAATGGCCTTCATCTGTTCCGTACGTCCTACCCTGCACAAACAGGACGCTCGGTAATTTGTTACTTGGGTAAACTACGTGGAGACGCTGGAGGGATAGTAACCAGATATGTACTGAGCGTTTATGTAAAGGCGTATTGATACACAGTTCGTTTAACGATGCTTTCTCGAACACGTACATCTTACCGTGGATGGTATTGTGAATGATGAAGTGGGTAGACGACAACAGTTTTGAGTGGTTTGTAGGAATATCAAGGTAATGCTGTTCAAGTCTAGATTCGAATCTCAGGTAGAAATGACTCCGGACTACGAAATGGAGCTTGGAGGGTACGAACAGGGAATTTAAACGTGAAATACGGGTGTAAGATTTTTAGTGGATTAAGGAGGTCAGCGGTCGCTACAGAATGCCGTTGTGAGTCTCTGGATTGCACGTTGACTGTTTGAATATCAGTTTATCTATATGTATTGTGCTCAGTGCAGTTAGTTTGTAACCATTTTAAGTAGAGTGACTGTGTGATTTCGAAGTACGTATTGCCTTATTTTAATAAAATTAATGATTTATGTTGCTTTTTGGGCCATTGAGATCCAATGAACAATCCTGTCCTTATTTCGGTCGAGTTGCTACGCTTCCTCCAACTGCCCCTAGTGCAATTACTTACATTTATTCCCCTGCTGTCGTTTTGTTCAGCAGTACAGTACAGTACAGTACAATCACTGGTAGCGACAAGCGCATTATGCTTTCTGACGTACGCCAAAGGCGGCTGTGGAGCTACGGAACAATGGCCAGAAAGGAGGAAGCCTCGAGCACTGTCAACTCCGTGCATGGCCTCAGTGGATCAACAAGAACGAATTTCGAAATTAAAGTTTCTTGGGACTCTACGCCGTGTCGAGCAGTAGCTGCCGACGTTTCGATGAATCACAATAATTGCCCTGTTGAAACGGTGAAATGTGTCAAAAGTCTAGACTGTACGGCATCACGGTTAGGAGCAACTCGAATCTCGCGATCATATTCCATGATTGGTGACCATGTACTGATGATTCACTATGAGGAATAGAACCAGGAAGTGCTTATACAGACATGTAAGTTTATTGTATTATAAACAGCGTAGCTTCCTGTCGGCTACGCTGTGTATAATACGATAAATTTACATATATGCATAGGTACGTGTTGGCTTTATTTCTCAAAATGACTCGCGATAATAATTGTCATGCTTTGCCTTTCTGCCATATCAAGTCGTATGTTTTAGTAGCTGATACAAATGTAATCCTCCCGTAGAAAGGAAAGAACGTCGTTACAAGTAAAACTTTATCCTTTAAAGATGATAACACATGAATGTGTTTTGGTCTATTATAATTATTATTATTTTATTATTATTGTTATTATGTGTCGCAAATACTACTACAGAAAATTGTACAAGAACCGCAACGTATGTTGACATCACCGGAACGTATGTATGTTAGGCGATTACATATGTTAACAGCTTGAAGTTTAGGGAGCTAGACTCGTCATTTGAACTGCTAGGCTATATTCAGTGTTGTTGCATGCAGCAAACGATGATAACTTGCAGTTCAAAGTACATTTCACTAGGGCGTGAAATGTCTTATCTTGCTATAGGAAACAACTGAGTTCCCAATGAAAGGTGTTCCTTTTCTAAGTCGTGAAGCACTAGATGTGGACACACACACAAGCTTCCCCCGGAGGCCCGCGCCAATCCGGGATTTGTTATCGGACAGCTGTGCTTGCTGTTTGTGGAGATGTGGCGGCAAAGAAGATTACATTTGTTTACTTTGAGGTACTGGCAAACAAAATGCAGAATTTACAAGTTAGAGCGACAAAAAGAAAGACATGACACTAAAAAGCTGGCTGATATGATGAGCTTCTAAAGATCAAGGTCTTAAAATTTCGATAAAATGTGGAATATCCTAAAGTGACCTTTCTGTTATTTTAACAGTGCCTCTATAAGAGCACAACCTGCGTAGCGCCGAGGAATGCGATTGGAGAGAGAGAAAGTGTGTTGAATGAAGTGTTGGTTGAATGATTAAGATATGACTAGATTAAACAGTTTTTTGACGTTTTGCTGACCGTGCATCTCAGTATATTTATCTCAGTATGTAACCAACTTGATGCACAAAATATGTTTTACAATAAGTTTTATTTCATGCCTGTACATGTTTCGAGCACACGTGCTCGAAACATGTACAGGCATGAAATAAAACTTATTGTGAAACAAATTTTGTGCATCAAGTTGGTTACATACTGAGATAAATAGATTAAAAAGTGTTTATGTAAATCCTTCTTGTGACTGTTTTCTGCCTAACATTGTAAGTAATTAATTTGTTGCTTAAATTTATCTTTCGTTTAATGGTTAAAATTCAGGTACTTATCTCCATGTCAAATGAGTCTTTCTTTCGTTTATCTGTTACGCGTATAGCGCTCATCGTGGACACTGCCTTCGCTAAGAAGCCTTGGCTGAATATTTTATAATTCCCTTGCCTCTCCATACTTTGTAGAAGAAAATAACGGGGTACTTTATTATTAAAATTTGTAAACAACTTTTTTTTCATCTGGAGCCATGGATTTACGAATGTTACTGTTCTTGTCTTTAAAATGTTCGTAAGTTTCTTAGATCATTCCATAAAACATCATGTAAGGGAAATATTGTTATGCAGGAACCAGACAGACATTTAAGAACGTGGGTATTTTCTTTAAATTTCACTGTTGACGCGTTATTGAAGACTGCAGATCCTAATACAATAATATAAACAGCCAACTAGATGCAAGAATAATAACTTTATTAATAATTTCATTCAGCTGAACATGTTTCGGGCGATAATTTCGCCCATCCTCAGGAGCACTAGACTATATTTACAGCTTGTGGTATAATGCACCGACGATGCTGCAGCATGAAACATGTTGAGCTGAATGAAATTATTAATAAAGTTATTATTCTTGCATCTAGTTGGCTGTTTATATTATTGCTGTAGGGCCTATTTTCGAGAATCATACCAGTAATATAGCCGATAAACAAAACTAATTGATGTGTAGCCAATCGTGTTTCACTATTTATATGATTCTACAAAGCAGTCATTATTAATAGGATAATGAGTGGTGTTACTGGACTTCAGAATTAAGTCACTTGCAACGTGTCAAGCTCATTTACCGAAATGAATAAAAATGTGCACGTAAAGTGAAGTACTGGGCCGACTGTTCTATGCGCATGGCAGTTAGAATACTGCTGCTTTATTCCATACATCGGGTACAACGTTGAACAGCAACGGTTGAAGAGCAAGATTGTGATGGCACTGTTGGATGTTTCAGGCAAATGTGTGTTGTACTGTAACGAATCAGGCAAAAACATATGTTAGAGTTTACAGTGAAGTTTCAGGTCTGTCTGTATTTGCCGTGATTTGTCGGCAACTTCTTTTACACGTTTGTTACGCAGGTTGCCGAAACGGACCTCTACAGAAGTAAAAACATCTGAACTCCTCACTGGAGAAATGCTGTTCGAAGCACATATAAGGATTCCGACCATAATATAAAGAAGAAGCAATCCTTTTACAGGCCTGGACAGGCCCTGGAGGTTCCGGAATGTTGAGGCTCCCAGATTTCTAGACAATCGGCACATGAATATGGTAAAGTGAGCCCCTCGCATCGGCCGCCTTTAGCCCCAGGAAATATTCTTGGTACTCATTTCTGTTAGAGGCTGAGTGAACTCCAGGGCCATAGTGCGGCTGGAAGGATTATGTCAAGGAAAAATTCCAATGGCACCATGGGTATCGAACCCGCAACCTTCTGGCTTGTATCTCAGTGCCTCAACCAACTGCGCCACAGAGTACCCCCACCCTAATATAGTTTGGAATGAAAGTGATATGTTATAATGTGATCGCTGTCTTTAGAAAATTCGACATCACAGCCTCATTGTGACCAGTTGATTTCGAATACAAGTCCAAAATTATATCGCTATACAGACGTGCCAAGTGCAAGTGTGTGGAGATTTTTCTATATGGCATACTACGTGCCGTCATATTTACTTGACTTCGAGTATGTATAATGTTCCTGTTACTAGCAGTAGGGTTTAGCACCTGATTCTTTGTAGCGTTTCAAATGTAGTTGTGTCTGCTAGTTTATGTGGGAGTGAAATCCTAATGGAATACCAGAGATTCTATAGGTGTTTGACGACAGGGAGTTGTGAGGAGAGCATTTGGTACCGGCAATGAGAAAGCAACAATAATACAAATCAAATAGCATACACAAACTTTCAGCATTATGTATATTGTCTTGCGTTACAGTAATATGTTACCTGAGGACGACCTACTGAGATCGAAACGTTTTGTACGTTATATGTAATTGTAGTTGTTATGGCAACGGAAGGAACCCTGTAGTTATCAACCGCAATTCGAACTTACTTACTCCATGAAGCAGAGTCCTTTTTCAGAGCTAACCGGTTGTCAGCTAGTCGAGAAATTCCCTATATTTTATGGAACGCGACGGTTCATCGCCGCATTCACAAGTGTCGGCCGCCTGTCCCTGTCCTGAGCGAGATCGATCCAGTCCATGCCCTCCCTCTTAATATTATCCTCCCATCACCATCAGGGTCTTCCAAGTGGTCTCTTTCCCTCAGGTTTTCCCACCAAAACGTTGTATACACTTCTTCTCTCCCCCATACTTGCTACACGCCCCGGCCATCTCATTCTTCTCGATAACGGAAATTCGTAGCAGTAATAATTCATTATTTACGTAGACATTTCCGCTCTTGTACCGGGTACTTCTGTGGTTGAAGAGTTGGGAGATATTCCTGTTTCCTGTCTCCCAACCGTTCACACGAAACACAGAATTCGTTACAGGGCACAGTCAAGCAGTTGTTTAACTTCAAAGTAAATAAGCGGACCTCTGAATTTGCTCGTTGGCATATTTATTTGTGTCTGTGTGTATTTCTCTTTTGCAAAGCGAGAGATCTTGTTTCACTGTCTGTACAAAACCAGAAGCTTCTGAAAGATTTCTGCTCTTCGCTTTTTACTCCGGATCTGGAGGCGGGTGGCGTCGGGAGTGAGGGGGGGAGTTAAGGGCACAGATTGCTGGAGTTTAAAATGAAGTTTGTGACCTCTACGCCTGAGTCTGGACAACTCCCTGCGAAATTTCACAAAGCAGTCAGACATGAATTTGATTGAACTTTCAATAGAGATCGTGTGAAGTCATTCAGTTTTCTTCACCATCCCTTTAGAACTCGGTAACATCAAAGCGTGCGGCACAGAGTTGGCTCTCTTAACTCAAATCGTATCTCTATCCTAAGAAAGGAACTTCAGTACTTAAGGTGTTCATTTGTTCTCGGTACATTTTTTCGTGATTTTATCTGTTGTTACAAGGCATTCTGTTTCTCTATCATCGAATACACAAGTAACAAAGTTTTTATTATGTTCATGGGATCGTTTATCGTAATTCTGTGTCAAAACATATCCAACAAGATGCAACTATACACAACTCCCCCACGATAGCGACAGGTAGCAACGGCGGTTGACTGGTACCAGATGCTTCTGATACAGTTATTTGTGTTCCTGATGATGGGTGGAGAAACTACCCGAAACATGTGTAGCAGTTTACAGATAAAATGAAGTGTGTATAGTTGCATCTTGTTGGATATTTATTGACACAAGTAACAAAGTGTTAGACAACTAAGGCCCTGATCAGGGACGTCAGAAATAATCAAGGGCTGTACACAAATAGGAGTGCAGAAAATGAACTTACTGTAATTATTTTGCTGTACACAAACAGAAACCATGTTTCTGGAGGAGAGGTATGTGTTATGAGCAAACAACTTGGCTTTTTGCAGTGGCTGTTAGGGTTTAACTAATACAAGTGTCAACTGGAGTTAATATCCTACTGTCTGTCCCCTGTCCCTCGCGCACACAAGCGCAAGCACATACGCAGACATAAACACTTTTTTATAGGCAATTCCTGTCGCTTTCTGCGATACACCGCTCCACTGCTGAGGTATGGCCGAGGAATAGTACTGGAACCGACAAATGAGATGAGTGGGAAAGGAATACCGAAGAAAGGATGGAGCGGAAGAAAGGAATGGGGAATTGTTTTTAGACTTGAGAAGAACGAGGAAGAAAGTGGTTGTAGGAATGACGATTCGACAGAAAATGGAAGAGAATACAATTCAGGAGAAAGAAGAGATAATATCAAATCGGGACGAATGGGCTGCAGAAATAAACTGTTTTGCCCATCGCCTTTACCGGGCCATGATCTGGTTTCTCATATATATATATATATATATATATATCACGGACATATGTGTGTGTATTGTGTCGACGCATCCATCAGGGCCACGAAATGATTAAAATATTTTGATATGATCACTTTTTAAAAATTTTCGGATCCGAACGTCGGCGTCTTTTGGTAGCACTCATGCTTCAGGTTCGGGAGATCCCGGGTTCACATCTCCATCCGAAACCCACACTCTCCTGCCTGAAGTGTTTCGTGGCTCCTTACATTTTCCCAGACAAGTGATACCATAGTACCTTAACAATGCAAACGACCGTGTCTTTCCGCACCCTTTCCAATGTGGCATCCCAGCATTCGACGTCATACAATCTGAGCTGTTGGTAGCGTCATTAAACAAACCAAGAATAATTTTTTTTTCAAAATAAATATCTAGAAGCATATTCAAAAGCTACCCATTTCGAATCGTGTTCAGGTTTATGGCTGTCTTGACAGTGCAGTTTTCGTTAGTTTACTCAACGAAGTCATTGAACGTCTCCTGAGGCTGTAACGTCATTGCCATTTGTAACACCGCTGTACTTAAGTAAGTTCATAATCTATGTTACTGTTATGAGGATTTGAGAAGAGAAATTTATTTAACTCCCCGTGAAAGGCGGTGTGAATCGCGACCTTACGTCTCACTTGCATGCAACTGTCTGTCTTACCTGACCACCGCCCTTGTCCCTCTGTTTCTGTCACCACCACATCCCTTTCCTGTTGTACTGAACTTCGTCAGTTGATGTGCCAAAGCTACGGAACACTGAAATGCTGCGGGGTTTCATTTTCTTTGTGTCTTCATTTTTCACCCCATTCTTGTCTCCTTTATCCCACATATATTTAATTCCTCCGCCTTGTTATGTTTCGTAAAAACAAGATGAAGTTATATACCTATTCTTCAGATGACACAATTTCGATATTTGGGATGGTGCCTATTTAAGTGCGTGAAAACTTCGTATTTCCATCGAGACTGTACGAGAACGGCATTTTATACACGCACATTTTTTTCATAAATCGTGCATTTTGTTGTGTATAGTTTCAAATATACCTTCCTTTGGTACTTAATGTAGTAATGCGTCTGTACATCACACCACTGACACGTACGTCAGTCTTTTATTTTATTTTACGGCATTGTCTCTAGATATCTCGGCCTACCCAATTTTCAGGTGAGACATCCCTGTTGTGTTCAATAATCAATAGAACCTGATGTCTATTGGACCCTGCATCTTTGTGACAACTGAAGAATAAAAAACCAACAGCACCTAACCTCCAACACACAGCAACCCAAGACCGAAACGACCAATGTGGTAATCAACATCACAGTCGCGAGCTACTGATGATGGGCATAGTAATGCCCGAAATATGTTGAGCCTATAAGAAGTACAATAAAATAAGTGGCATCTAGTTGGTTTTTTATTCTTCAGAAATTAATATATATATATAATTTCACAGTCTAACTCGACTTTTTATTAAGCTGTTGTAATTAAGAGATAATTAAATCATTTATAACAGCAGCATGTTTCGGCTCCTCTTATAGAGACAACTTCAGGCTGAGCACTAAAAAAGTGTTATATACAATTAAGAATGCTTTATAGAATATGAGATCTCGTTTACATGTTATTAATATATTTTGTGAATTAAAAATAAATTTAAACCTTATTGCCTATGCTATTTTATAATTGACTTTACATTTATTTTTAATTAATATATATATATATATATTAATAACACGTAAACGAGATCTCGTACTCTATAAAGCATTGCTAATTGTATATAACACTTTTTAGGGCTCAGCCTGAAATTTTCTCTATAAGATGAGCCGAAACATGTTCCTTTTATAAATGATTTAATTAATTAATTGTAATTACTTAATGAAAAGTTGTGTTGGACTGTGAATTATATGTATGTATATATATATACACACACAAATCTGTTTTCTATTGAAGGCTTACTCAATTTTCTTAATATTAACTCTCCTGCATTTGTTTTATTAGTTTATCATCCGATAGAATGTCAAGTTTTACCGATAGGCTCTTTATTTGATGAAATATTACCTTGTGTATAAGAATAAATCTCGCTTATTTTAAATTCTGGGGACCACCATTACTCTACCACATATTTCAGATTTCAGTTATTAAAGCTAAGCACTGTCAACAAACTTCGATACTATTCACATTCACATTCCACTGTGTTGTATTATATTGTCTCTTAGAAACACGGAATTCCGTTTACAAGGATCCGGAATGTATTAATTTGGATAGTCTACGACTTCGCCTTTCCAGCATATGCTCATGCCTTCATGCAGCTTGGCCTCGGCTGCTATAAGACATAGCGAACGGAACTTGCCGACGATTAGATATGTTGCTATGTGTGCAGGAGGTCTCGGACTAGATTCGCAGCTTAGGGGCCTGATTGATAATTTTAGTGGTCTTTCAAAGCCCGTGCGATTAGGAGTTAGGATGCTACATTACAGTAAGTTATGACTGATTTATTCCGCATCGTAGTAATTTATACTTCGCAGTGCTATTTCTACCGCCACTGCATGCTGACTACATTTGAAAAATCATGTTAAATGCAAATAAACAGAGACGAAAATACAGAAGAGAAAACCAGCAAGATTAAAGAGGGAATAAACGTGTAAGATAAACACATAGTCTTGTTGATCTTTTATTTATATTTTAATAATCTTTTTCAAATGAAGCCCACTAGGTGCACAATACTTCTTAGTATGTTTATTTCAACTACTCTACATGTTTCGGGCAACTATGTGCACATCATCAGGAGAACTTACTGTATCAATGCGACACTGGTATTTTTCACTCTGTACCGGTGGCTGTCTGGTCTGCTGGTTGGGATGAGATTCATGAGTCTCATCCCAACCAGCAGACCAGACAGCCACCGGTACAGAGTGAAAAATACCAGTGTCGCATAGATACAGTAAGTTCTTCTGATGATGTGCACATAGTTGCCCGAAACATGTAGAGTAGTTGAAATAAATATACAAGAAGCATTGTGCACCTGTTGGCTTCATTTGAAAAAAGATTACACAGGGTTGCACGGTCAACAAAACATAAAATATAATAAATTCAGTGTCTTATGCAACCAGTCGATCTCAGCTACAATAAAAGTCCGATTCTCAATTTAAAATTAAACAACCATTATTCGAGTGGTGTTTCTATGCAATAGGATTAAGCACTTAGATATTCCAGACTTTTCAGTGCCAGAACCAAATAAAGCAAAACCGTTGCGTCAAAACTAAAAATGGTTTCAGTGTTTCCACTAAATGGTCACAGTGTTTTCACTAAATCTGTTAATCAGTACTCGTTATTTGTTGACCCCTGTGGCATTATATAATGGCCACATCCACCACCCCTCCGTTCCGCGAAGGGTTGGTTATCTCGCTTTATGCTCTCTACCAGAGAGGTAGCATAGCTAGACTACCTTACATACTTACTCCATGGTGCAGAGTCCTTCTTGAGAAGCTAACTGGTTTGTAGCTAGTCAAGAAATTGCCCGCATTTTATGTAACCCGAAGGTTCATTACCGCACTCACAAGTGCCCGCCAACTATCTCTCTCCTGAGTCCGCCCAATTCAGTCCATATACCCACATCCCACCTCCTGGAGATCCATCCTAATATTATCCACCCATCTACGCCTAGGTCTCCCCAGTGGTCTCTTTCCCTCCGGTTTCCCCACC
>Ga0123354_10003242_pt1 | contig 22340 bp, 16 predicted proteins | sample TergutLab28metaG_2_FD_97872 | JGI IMG/M metagenome (GOLD analysis project Ga0123354, IMG submission 97872) | Labiotermes labralis P4 segment gut microbial communities from Petit-Saut dam, French Guiana - Lab288 P4 | ecosystem: Host-associated > Arthropoda: Insects > Digestive system > Gut ... | reverse complement strand
TGTGTGTGTGGCGGGCCCCCCCCCATTATTAATTTTTTTTTTTAAAAGGAGTTAATTTTTTTTACTACACCCCCCCCCAAAAAAGGGGGGGGGGGGGGGGGGGGTGCGCTATACATCTAGCCATGCCTTCAGAAAACAAAGTAGTTTTTGGCTGGATGTTTAATTGGAAGGTTTTTGCTGTTTGAGTTCATAGGTATGGTACATGCAGAACAGGTATTTGGAAGGATCAGAATGTTCCAGAAGTATGGTCATATTGAGGTAACCGTGCTTCCTGTTAAAGTAAAAGGTGAAGTCACAGTGGTAGAATGTATGCTGCCAGTTGTATGAGTTGGAACAGGTTAACACACTGTTGTGCCACAGTCAGCCATGGAATGATGATATGTCACCAGTGCTATTCCCTATGCGATGGTTTGAACATAGGGACAACTAATTTTTTTTCCAAGGAAATCAGCAGCAGAAAGTCTTGGTGTCTGTGGTTTACACAACTAAAGCTGTATGGCTGGCACAAATTATTTATAAAGTGTCCATTATCACAAGAATAGCTCAGCAGCATCAAGGAGCAATTAAAATGTTACCAAATTTCACACTACATTGTTCTTTAATGATAGCAAATCAGATTGGCATTTCATACAGAAGATTCTGAAATATCATTAATCAGTGCAGCAAGTGTGAGTGTGTGTGGCTTGTCACACATTGCTATCAGGGCAACAGTTTTGGTGAAGAGCCTAATTTCCAACCAATCACCAGCAATGACTGGACTGCTGGAGCATGTGTATGTGCAGGAGGGCAGTAATTCAAGGCTTTACACATACCCTTTTTACTACAAATTATGCCCTGATTTCCAGGAACTTTTTGATCCTCTGTCATCCATTGTGTACTGTATTATGTACCCATTTTCTGTCACTTCTTTAATTTCTGATTTATTACCAATATTTTTCTGCTAAGTTTCGTTAAATAATCGGTCCTTTTCACCACTCACAAAAGAAGTGAGGCAAGCATTTGCCTAATGACAAAATATTGAGATACAGGATAAAGGAAGTAATGTCAGGGTAAAAAGAATAATGAGTAGCCACATATTTTGTACTCTGTTCTAAATGTTATTAACCTTTTAAAGATAAAACATAATCTGCTTTCTATAAAGCATCATTTTGTACTGCGCTGTAAACACTTTCCACCATGGTTATAAAAACCAATCAGCTAACGACTTATAAACAAAACCCTCAACACAAAGCGAGCACCATGTAGAATCTTTGAATGTTAAGCCTGGTGGTACATAAAGAAAATGCTAGGCTTTACACTGCTATTGTGATCAAATTGATGCTTTGATGAGATTACGACATAACATGCTTGATGCCATGCAATTTGTGTATGGATTTTAAAGGGAGAAACTGCTCAGGTGAGTGGTGGAAGTGGTTGGAGGGGAGGGTACTAAGTTTAGATGGGAGGATACCAACACAGTGGGTTGTTAATGAGATAGCATGTGTGGTATAGCCTGGATTGCACTAGCTAAGCTTGTGCAGGCATGGTATCCATGAAAAATGAAGATTTTATTAACACAAGATTGCTTTTTGAAAGATGAAGCAGTTGTTTGGAGGTGGGTGGGGGTTAAAATTAGTTGCTGTTGGTTATCACAACTTCTTTGACTTCAGGAGGAGAACCGAAACACTAGAATGGGACTAAGCAGCTTAATGCTCATGGAGTGAAGTGAAGTAAATAATTGAACAGCAAAGTACAAATTCTTACTTATGTTCCATACAGTGTATATAAATGTAACAATTGCTCTTTGTGTAACAAACCTGGTTGATGTCAAAGTTGCTCTGGGACTCGAAAGAAGGGCATGGCTTCATCCTATCATCCCAGTGTGGATGTGTAATAACCAATGCCCCAAGATTCAAGAAAAACAATAGCACCAATTTGCTTGACATGTTTTATGTTGTAACTAACAGTGAGTGGTATTAAGGATTGTGTTTGTGTACAGTATTTAAATCAAATTAGAGAGGAAAAAATAAACACTTAACTACCCGGAAAGCCATTTGACAGATAGATGACACTTATCTTATCTAGTGGTGTTTGTAACAGTGTGTAATGGAATAACAGCGTTAATTTCTGTTCTCTGGATTTGTGAATTTGGTTTTGTTATCTGACTTCCTGCATACACATTTACTTCCTCTCTACTGCATTTGCACAATCTTGTCAATTTATTGTGTGTGCTACTTTGAAATCCTTTTCCCAATTATAATTCTGGTAAGTTTTAATAATTAGTACAGTATGGAATTTCATGATATTTAAATGCTTCAAAAATGTTCGTGTTCATTGTGTATTCCTGAAATTACATTACAGGATGCGCTCCACTTGATTACCTGGCCTCTAAATCTTATATGGTGGTAAGTCATACCTGGTAAAATCTTTTTTTACAGTTCTGAAAATTTATTTTGGCTAACTGTGTGGTTCCTTTGGCTCTTTCAGGCCAAGTTTGTAACAGTAAAATTACTTTTCTTTACTGGAGCAACAGTGACTTTTTTGACGGAATAATTCCAAATGAAACGAGTTGAATTGCAAGAATGGGGAAGATTTTGTGCAAGTTTATAGCCTTAAAGTATCTGCCCATATTGTTGATGAAACTTGGGTCTATAGATTATATTGAAATTAAACTTATATAGGTATGAAATGAACATAAGATAAAATAATTGTACTACATTTCAGCAAATGGATCAAGAAGCTGGCTACCATTTGTAGGTAATCAGTTTTTACTGAGTGTAAGGAATTTGTGTGTTAGGAAGTACACGCTCCTTTTATGCATGGGCCACTATTATGACCTGTAAAGAGTTTTCTGTTATGGATTAATGCCCTGTACAGGTACTTGGTGACTGATAACATTGCAGCAGTATTTGCTCTCAAGAGTATGTGCTGCTTAATGAACATGTTAAATGTAATGACTGAGGGAATAGTGCATTGTACTGGAATTCACAGCATATTAGAAAATTGCTGTGAAAGCAGCTTGACCAGTTTTTGGCCCTGGCACTTGATGGAGATGAGTGGTAAATATCACACCCCAGTTGCCCTACCTAAGGGAAAGAACCCCCGTACCCATTGAAACTGGCATGCATAGACCCCAGAACCTGTCTGGACAGAAAAAATCTCTTGCCCTTGCCAGAATTTGAATCCCAGATCGACTAGCCCATAGCCTACTCAATACCAGACAATACTATCGCACATTCTCGGTAACCTCTAAGCAGGGCCTTTTCAGAGTTTCTACACTCAAGGGCAACAACAACCCCACCACAACTTCTGACAATAATACAGAACACCTTTACTTGCACACATATAACCATTTAGAAGACTTCGTGAATAAACAACTACTTATGTGTGTACAATTGACAGTACTAATTTTCTGTGCTACAAACTCTGGTGCACGGTGATTTGACACATTTAGAAGACAATATTAGTAGCTGCGTATACTGTATATCGAAAATCTGTTTTTTTACGATATTTCATTATTACATTAATTACTGGTAACGGTATGTAAGGCAAAGTTCCTTGCCCATATGCGGTCACCCGATTTATGATATGGACAGGGGAAATGAGTATGTGGCACAGATTTTTTATTCATGGTTTTTTAGTTCTTCGCCATAACGGAAATGTGTCGTTCCTGGATGAATGGGTCAGCACGAACATATTAGCGATCAGAATGGTTAGACCCATAACTCGGCTTTGTTGTTCTTTCGTTCACTAGATCATATTTTTCACCGTTGAATAGTCATCGTTAAATAATGTGTCTAGTTCAGCAGTGTATTTCATTTCGTTTACGGATCCTACTACCCGTCTGGTTCATGTGCTCCCAGTTAATCAACCCTTATTTTACCATTCAGGTACCGGTATCATTCACCACCCCGAGTATTAGTTAACAAGGGTGAGTGACAGTTCGCCTATTATGTAAATATTCTACTTGGTTCAGTTTTATATGCGTTTGTTTGCAACACATTCCAAATTATTTGCACTACGATTAAAATGCAATCCATAGTTCCATGAATTTGCCTCCCCGTTGATAAGAATGTTGGAAACGGTTAGGTAGCAAAACCAGAGCAGTCGTTATAAGTTTTCAGGGTTTTGCGGCGTGTGTTTTTCAGCTGACAGTTTTCTTTTTAGGTTTTTACCAAATGTATGTGTGGTTTATTTCTCTAAAATGTCGGAAACAAGCCAACTAGATATACGGTGTAATAATCCAAAAGGCTGCCATCATCAGAACACATCGTATTAATTTCGCTGGAATGTTTAAAAGCGGTGTCGCTTGTTTGTCTTCATCTCCAGTCGTTCACGAATCCGTCCAATCCACGGACTTTGTTCTTTTCACTGGTTTCCAGTACGTCTGTCGTTCACCAGTTATTATGTCTGTCAAACACTTATTTCTTGTCGTTCAGGGATTACTTAAATCAACGGAACCGTGTTGTTTACCGGTACTCCGTACGTCTTTCACTAGTCATTGTGTCCATACTAGTCAGAATTACGGAACGTGTGTAACTTATCGTACATTACAAGATATACCACTCAACGTAACTTTTTTTTTTTTTCCATGCGCTGCTCATGTGATTGTAGATGCGACGTTTGTAACCCTATGCCAAGAATTGGTATAAACACATTGAGGGTCGATGCAGAAGGGTTGAATGTTATTTTCTGTCAGCAAAACTATAGGCATTGTGGTTAAACTGAAACACTAACAACAAAAATGAGATATTGCTGTTTATTACTCCCTCTTCTTCACAGCTTTGTACAGTAACGTGACAATATGTGTATATATACATTATATATTATTTCAAATAATAATAACAACCTATAAATCCGGGAATAGCATATTATATTCTGAGTTTACAGGGTGAACGACGTGACCGTCTTGAACATATTACCAACAAGACGCGTATTGATGGAAGAGGATGTAAGTAACGACCGGTTTTGCCTACCGCAACGCGTAGGTAGGTTGATTAGCGACGTATGCCTGGCGACATCGCACAGGAGCACACCGCAGGAGAAGCATGAATACTTGGGTGCCTCTTGCGAGTACCATTGTCGTTAAACATTTATCATGGAACTACACAGGCATGCTCAAAGTTCTGCCTATAAAAGACGAATAAGCAAACTAATTCGTCTCTCTCAACACACTTTTCGTTCCAGATTGGGAACGTGCAATGGTATTTCTAGAAGTAAATTCCGTCTTTCCCGTTCATCTGTGCTAAATTCCACCTACCCGTCAGGTCGCGAAATTAAAGTGTACTCCCTTTAGAGTTTTGATAATCAGTGGTTATGATGCATGGATCCGTGCTTACATACGATATCTCGAATTTCAGCAGGTGTGGTAGGATTTGCGAGCTGTTATGTATCGTTATGAGTGGTGTAGACCATGGATCAGAGTACAATATGGTCCATGACCGTAGGTTTTGTAGGGGAATGGTGATTGGGGTCAGTATTTAGTATGCGGCTCGAAAGTACAGAGTGGGGCAAATATGTCTGTTTATTAATGGAATTTTCGAATGACATTACATTTTGAAAATGTCTGTAGTGTTTTGTTGTCTTAAAAACTGTTTTGATGGAATTGGTTTAACGCAAAATAATATACCACGGAGAGAAGTTAATCCCATAGTACTGGATACAGGTTACGTGGGTATGGATGTGGAATATTTGGCTTAAGTATTCTCAATGGTGGCATGATATATGCTGCACTTTATTTTCTGTACCTTTTTGTGTTTCAGGTCATGAAGTAGTGATAGTGAAAAACGGACAGCGAATATGCGGTAGTGGCGGTGCTTTGGCCAGTGCGCCCCTGGTACAAAGTAAAGCGTATTTTGAGGTTAAAATACAGCAGTCAGGTAATTATGATAAGTATTTGCAGTTATCTGATTTGTCAGTTTTGTAAACTTACCACCTGAGGCTCTTGGGGCAGTGAGTATAAAAACTGCTCTTCTGGGTATGACACCTGCCAGGTGCATCACATCTCAAAATATGGAATCTTAATGACTGATACAGGTTTTTTAAATTTTTCTTAGGTGTATGGGGTGTTGGTTTAGCAACACGAAATACAGACCTCAACCGATCACCAGGTGGACATGATGCTGAATCTTGGGTACTGTGCTGGGACGGGGTATTTAGGCATAATAATACAGAACTTCACAAAATACAAGATTCTGCTCAGGAGGGAGATATTTTGGTAAGCATTATGCAGTTCATCTTGACATACTGTCCCTAATTGACTGCTGCTTATGGTCACTCTGGTGTGAGGTTAGGTGTGTTGTAGGCCTAATTCTTGAGTTAAACTCTACAGTGTAACAACATTCTGATATTTTTGGCATGTGGCAAGATTAAGTGGTTTTTTAATGGTTGGCTGGGGTCCATAAATTCCTGTATCTTAGAAAAATTATTGATTTCTCTGTTTAAATTAGTAATTGTTGGTTGGAGTTTTGATAATTTACTTTCAGTTTGTGTTCCAAATGTTATGAAATATTTTTTATTATTCAGGTAACTTTTCCTGCATTGAAAGGTGGGCTTTATTTCCAGGGTCTGATAGCTGGATTTAGTCTTTATATTTCTAAGTTGCAGAAATCTGGTTAATTGGGGTGTTATGGATCATCAGTCAATTAAGGCATCATATTATGTTGTTATTCAGTAGTAAAGTGTCTCTGTTGAGACAGATGACTTGATGAGATTGTAGTCTTCTACATTGTATACCAACATAATGAGGTGTGTCATCAATTGGTGATCCACCGTAACCCCAGTCTCAGTAGAGCAGCAGAGAGCAAAATGTGCCCCACAGGCCACGTGTGGTCCTACTTTTGCAGTGTGGCCATCAGTCTAAGTGCAGAAACATGAAACAGAAAGATACATGATTAAACAAATAATTAATTTATCCACATTCATACAAAAGTGTTATTCAGCAATATGTTGTATTATTGACAGTAAAACATACTTTTTGTAACAAGATATAAATGTAAGTTCCATCATCCATAAAAGTAACTGTCATGCTACTTGGCAAATTGAACACACATACAATTATTTACGAGCTCACTTGTTTTGTCTCGGGGCTGATTATAGAAGAAACACAAGTTAGGACTTACTAGGTGAAATTTAGTGTCAAATTTTATATGATTCATTTAAATGTTGTAAGTTTAATTTCAGGTATGTTTTATTGCCTCAATATTGGTACTATTGACAACAGGGTGTTATCATTAATGAGACAAGTGAAAAATATATGTATTATTTATAATGTGACCCACAAACATTTTGTGCTGTTGATTATGGCTGTCATGCCCAAAAGGTTGCTCACTAATGCAGTGTAGCAAGTTGCTGGGCTGAATTTTGAACCTGGGACTTGGTGGTTATGAAACTGACTACTTTACTGTTATGTTTGATGCTAGAAAGTGCCATCCTATTACAACACACTATTTGCACACATTGAATGATTTGTATGTACTTGAATCTAGGTAGTAAGTGAACTACAATAATTTAGTTTAAATTAAACATTGTGAATGTTAGGCAGGTATTGTATCCTGTTTTATTGTGAATGTGTGTTTCATTTAGGGCATTTCATATGACCATATTGAGCTCAACTTTTATGTCAATGGTAGACGCATGGAGAGTCCTGTAAGTGGCATCAGAGGCACCGTGTATCCTGCTTTATACGGTAAGTAGTTTGTTATTGTTTATTAAATCTGTAATTCTTAGAGTGGAATGATTTTTTGGTGTTTCAGCCCAATTCCTGCCTGGGCCACCTCCTGTTGTGGAGGTGTTCTATGATTTACATAATTCCAGGAAAATGGTTTGTTGTTTTATTTCAGTGGATGATGGGGCTATATTGGACATTGTCCTTGACAACTTCCATCATTCTCCTCCAGGAGGTTTTGATAAGATCATGCTAGAGCAAAGCCTTTTGTAACAGTGCCGATCTACAGATTTTAACTTGTCATGGGCATTTGTTCCCTCCATACCACCAGAAAAAGGAGTCCATCCATTCATATGGTAATACATCAGCTGAACCCATTTTAAAATGTTCCTGCATTACTCCAGAAAAAAAGTTCTGCATCTACTTTACAGAATAACAGCCCAGGTCTTCTTTATTTTTAATGTTGTGCTGAAGTAACTGAGAATGTGAAAATGCTGATCTGTTGCTGTTCCTGCTGAAATAACAGGAAGTTTGAAGCCTTAATACAGATATCATGTGTGTTACATGTAATTCAAGGGTAGATCATTCTTTGCCCTAAGACAAGAATGCAATTCAGGATGAATTATTTAAGTGAAAGTTTAAAGTTTAGATCCGTGTTGTAATAAATGGTGATTTAACCCACGCATATTAAGTGATAACATGTTTGTGTTCTAAGAACAACTAGAGTTTTGCCTCACTAATTGAGGAACTGTCTGTAATTGATTCTACACATAATAATGTCAAAGCATTTTTTTCCCCAAACTCTAATGCTGATCATAACAGTGAAGATGTAGGGCTAAAAATTACTTAAATGTAAACTTTATAATATTCCTTAGAAGATGAAGGACTTGTCTTGGTGGAATTTGATGTCATGCTTCATTCATTCTTGTTTTTATTTCTTGGTACTGTTGTAATGATGTATGATTGAAACTGCAGGGACCCCACAACTGAGTATATTATTTTGTTACACTTTTGAGGTTCTTATGGTGGCCACACTATCCAACCGTCTTTTGGGGTTTGAAACTGTGTGGCGTGGCAGATATATACCAGTGTTTAGAAGAAAGCCCCTACCTGCATCATGAGGGTGAATGGATCATGTGTCTGTATTGATGGTGAAGGTAGCAGGTTTCCCTGAAACACTGTTGTAGATGTACTAGACCTCAGAGAATCATATCCTAGACAGTAGTTAACCCCATTATTTTGATGCTGAATGTTTAATTCAACAGGAGTAACATATGGATAGATTTAGTGAACTGTATGTTGTGTTATTCTTGGAAATACAAATCCAAGTGGTTGCATGCCTTATTGGCACTGTCTATGAACTACATGTGTATCTGATGGCCTGTTGGGTTGCCTTGACTGTACAAAACCTGAACTGTTTTCACATAGAATGTATTGCTTTCGGAGTATAAATAAGTGGAAATGATTTTGGCTTGAGGTTAGAGCATTTACACATGTTTTCTTTTTTTACTAAAGTGGTTTCCACTAATGCCTTCTGGTTGTTGTGAAGAAAATCTTCTAAGCACTGATAAAATTAATCCACATTTAATGATAAATAATGACTACACTTCAAGTACCCAAATATTAGCAAGAGTCACATAATAGAAACAGTGAATGAAAACAAAAGAATGTTTGCTTGTTCTGACCTTATACACTTTTGCAATAATAAACAGATGTACAATGCATCAAAACTTGTTGATGTATGTGTATACTTGACAGCACCTTGATATATTGACATGCTTGCTAACAGAAGTATACCTTGTAGGCAGATATTCTGCAGAAATTGGCAGAGTGTGGATTTATGTGCAGTTACATGTTAGTTCAAAATGTGACATGATCACAGAAACGCAGTTATGATGAAGACTGTAGCCATCTATATTTAGTAAAATAAAAGCAAGTCATGTATTTAACAGTAATCATCAGGGAAACTGAGTAGGAGGATGGCCAAAAAACGGATGGTGGAATTGTGTTCAGATAGATATTAATAAATGACACGTTACAAAATGGAAAGAGGGTAAAAAAACAGAGCTGACTGCAAGAAGTCTATAAGGAGGCAAAGGTCAACATTGGACTTTAATTCCTTTGAAGAAGAAGCAGTCAGTTGAATTAAGACTGCTTTTGGGTCCTGTAGTCATCTGGATTCTGACAGCATGTGTGTCAGTTGGTGATACCTGCACTCATCTGAATTGTGACAGTTTATGAATCAGTAGATGATACCTGTAGTCATCTGAATTGTGACAGTGTATGGTTCAGTTGTTGATTCCTGTAGTCATGTGGATTGTGACGGTTGTGCTGCATTTAAATTTCAATTTATTTCATCCTTTAGACAACAATGTGTATAGGATACATCCATTGTCTCTTATACTAAGTTTTTGTAATTCTATTTAGCTAGTACAGTTCATATACAATATAGAAAATATACATAATTAATATGATTCATACACACTATAAAAACATACAACTTCTTTCTTCTAATACAAATAAACATTCATATAACTCTTCATACTTGCTACCCATTTATCATACATCTATAGAAGTGTGAAATACTTCTACTCATTTAAAATAGATCCCACACACAGCATATTTTTTCACTCCATATACGTAACAATTTCTTTTTGTCCACATTTGCACCAAAAGTAATATCAATAAGCTACAATTTTAAAATTTTCTCTATTAACTAATTTTTTTTTATCATGCATATACTGCTAGTTTTATTAATGTTCTAGTTGCCAATACCATACTTTTCCATTAAATTCCCTGTCAGGGTGCCTGTACATAGGACAAGTATTCATCCACTGAATAAAAGGTCTGTTGTAGTAAAAAAAACTTTTAGTTGTGCTTTAAAAGGTTTTAAATTCTCTGTTTTTAAAATAATTTGGAAGCTTATTATATAATTTTGTCCCCAAATTATTTACACTCTTTTTAAAAATGTCAGTTCTACAAAATTGGGTTTGAAAATCTGATCTATGTCATGTCTTATAATCATGTATGGCCAAATTTTGTTTTAAACCTGTATTATTTAATTTAATGCAGTACACAGTTTCCATTATATATACACATGGCACTGGCAGTATATTCAATGTCCTGAACAATTCTGTACAGGACATCTCTCTTTTAACATTACAAATTAATCTCACAACCTTCTTTTGCAATTTAAAAACTTTTGTACTTTGTAAATCACCTCCCCCAAAAAGAATACCATATCTCAGATGCGAGTGAAAATTTGGAAAATTTATACTTCTCAGAGTATTTATGCCTGTTTAAGTTATTGTATTACATAGTAGTTTTTATTTAATATGATACACACATGTTTTATATGCACACCTCATTTTACATCTTCAGTAAGATATAAGAATAAAAATTTTGTTTCATTTGTATATTTAATGGCCATGTCTTGAAATATAATTTCAGGTTTTAAGTTACCTTTATTCTGCAAAGCATGGAGTGATATTGCAGTAGTTTTATCAGTGTTTATTATAAGCTTATGTAAGTAAAACCAACTTGATAACTGTTGCATAACTTCTATTATTTTTTCATTTAAAATATTTGCATTTGTGGCCTCTATCTGTATATTAGTATCATTAGCAAACTGGGTTGTTGTTCCTTTTTGTATGTTAGTGGGAAGATCATTTGTACATAGCAGAAATAAAACTGGGCCAAGAACCGAGCCCTGAGGGACTCCACCTTTTGTTTCCTTTAAAGTTGATGTAAACTTTTCTGAAATCTGACTAGTATTTTCCATATAGTTTATTTCAACGTACTGTTTCCAGTTGCATAGATATGATTTAAACCACTGATTCACAAGACCTCTTATTCCATAAGCATCCAATTTAAAAAGCAGGGTTTTATGGCCTAGTACATCAAACGCTTTTGATTAAAAAAAAAAATTCCAATAAGGTTTATCTCTTTTTCCATAGCTTTTTGAATATTTTCGAGAAAGGCATGGGTTGCTGTTTCTGTTGATTTACCCTCATGGAAAGCATGTTGAATGTTATTCAGAATGTTTTTTGTAGCAAACTACATCAATCTGTTATACATTAACTTTTCTAGGAAGACTGATAAGAGGGATATGGGCCTATAGTTTTGAACTTCTCCTCTATTCCCCTTTTTATGCAAAGGTTTTACTATTGCTATCTTTAATATTTCTGGGAAAATGCCTGATGCAAATGAAGTATTACAGATATTGTCTAGTGATTTCTTTATAAATTGCGCACATTTCTTCACAATGAAGTCCATTACACCATCAAACCCTGACGAACATTTTCCTTTAGGATCCTTTACCACCTTCTGTACTTCGTTTTCTGATACTAGATTAATGAACATTGTTTGTGGGCATGTATTTATTTTTAAATATGTCATATTATAAGTTGTGTGTGTTCCACTATTTTGGTCTGTCAATTTCTGTACAGTTTCAACAAAATATGAGTTAAATAACTCTGCAGTAGCTCAAGGTTTTGATATTTTATTTTTTCCCCATCTTAATTCAATATTCATGTTATTTATAAATGATTTTCCTAGTTCTTTATTTATTACTTGCCATGCTGCTTTTGATTTGTTTTTGGCACTACTTGTATAAGTATTATTTTCTCTTCTCTTTGCTTCTTGTATTACCCTTCTGTATATTTTTCTATACTGGTCTATATATTCCAAAACCTTCTCTTCAATAACTGTCGTCTTACTTTGATTGTCTAGTAGTCGCATTCTTTTGCTGGAAATTTTGATTGATTCCTTGAGTAATCCATTTATTTTTAATTGTACCTCTCGTATGTACTGTTTTAATTGGAAATGCATTATATATGCATCTGTTTTCATCATACGAGCAATTTCTTTCTTTGCTGAGTTTCTAATCACTTCCAAGCCTGTGCTAGGGTTAACATGACCTGTTACTTCATAATCATTTCCAAGATAGTTTGATATCTTTTCTGCATGTTCTCTAGCTTGGCTATCCCCTATCAAGATGATTTTGTGGTCTTTCTTTGTTCAATTCCTCCTGCTAATGTTTATTACCCACCTGTGTTTTCCTTAATTCTAGACCATTGATTATATCAGTTGGCTCCTGTAGGTTTTCTAACACCTCTTAACAGTTTTCAATTTCTATTTGCCTTTTACCAGGATCTTTGTTTACCTTTTTTGTTCTTCTGTATTGACTTGGGATTACTTCAGTCCTTTTATTTTCTGTGGTTTTCTCTGCATTCATTTCATTACATTAGATGTTCTGAGGTTCTGTTGTTCCATAACATTCATGTTCATTTGCACCACCTTCTTTATGTAACAGTTCAATGATTAATTTAGCTGAGCTAAGTTCTTCTTGTATTTAAGTTCTCTTTTCAAATGCAAGAAACACTTACATTCACTCACACCATTTATTATTATTTTATCTGCCAAACACTGAACATTAAAATCAACCTCCACTTGGCTGTGCGCCATGTTAACTGCTGTTAACTTAAGTGAGACTGAAGAAAATGTGCTGTCTTCTAAATCAGAAGTAATCCTTATAGTCATTGGTGTTGCATGAGTGTGTGGATTAGTGGGTGATTATTGTCTGCCACACATCATAGTCACAGAACCAAGACCACAGTTTTAATTTTTACAGCCATGAAAACCTCCCACAGCTTGTTACACTGGTTCTGTACTTCCTTGTCAATGGGATGTGTGAGAACTCATATAATTTATTAAGAGGACTGTTGGTAGAACTGATTAATTTGTCTGAGTAATGGGTATAAAATAATATTAAATTGAACATTGTAATATATAAAAATTGTTTCTTAATTGATGTTTGCAACTGAAACATGCTGTAATAACATTATTGTGAAGATTCTGTAACAGAACTCATCATTAGAGGGGTATCTACAGGTTTTGACACACTTCATGGAACCCTTTTGCTTTGCACAGCACAGCTGTATGTCATTATTCACAAAGAACATTTTGAAACTCTGTATGCTTCAATACAGATTATTCCTTCCCAGTTTCCATATGTTGTAAAGTAGAGTAAGGGACATGTTTGCCTAATAAACCTAATGAATATATTGAATTGTGCTGAAGCAAGTGCACTAATATGTTACCTGTGTACATGAAGGTAAGGTAAATGATAAGTTACTGCTGTGCTTAAAGTACCATTCTGGCTGAAAATAAAGCTGCAGCACTTTGTTTTTCATGCAGTGGGAAGTGAGTGGTCAGCTTTGGATGGTAAACTGGCTGACCTAGGGTCATTCCAGATGTTAGGGGGAGATTTGCCCAACACATGTGCCTGGGATTGAATCGTAGCCCTTTAATACATATCTATGTGAGTGAGGTGTTATTGATGATGCTGTTGTAATCTTCAGTCATTGCATTCTGAATCAAATGATTATTAGATTGTTTAATGATACTGTGTGAACTGCAGAGTTGGTGTGTGTGTGTTTGTTGGAGGGGGATTATTTCTTGGCTTGCTGATGAGTCATTATCTTCTCAGGAAGGTTTCTGCTCCATGGAGTTTGTGTGTTTTAAAGCAGGTTGGTGTTCAAGGCAGTGTGTGCCTGAACCCATTTCAAATTCAGAAGTCCATTATGTAGTAAGGGGTAAAATTATGTTAATTATGTATGTGTGCCACACTGTAAAGAGGATGAGTTTGTGTTCTTGCATGAGAGTCATTGGAAATTTTGTATGGAGAGGTGATGGTTGTGGTCTGTGTGAAGTTATATTATGGTTTCTTGGGGTGACTGAGCAAATCTGCGTAGAACCCCCCAGGTCTTTGCTATGTGTGGAAGTGGGCATTAGTGGAATAAAAGTCAGATATGAATTACCAAATCAGTCTTCTAATTTCATATTATTTTTTTATTTTACGATTTATGTAACAATGCTGTTTCTGTCAGTTGCTCTGACTGTATAGCTTCAAATGGTAGGATGATGGTGATTCATGAGTTACAAAGGATTTGGAAGTGGTTATGACCTGATTTAAGGTACTGTTTGCCTAGGACAGAGAAGAATGAGAAACCTGGCAGGGTAGGTACTGTCTGTGTAACATGTGAAACAGTCACCTCCCGAATACAAGTATTAGTGTTTGAGTGTTAACATTTGGTATTGGTGTTGATATTGTTGGTAGAACTGTACAGCCCTTTCACCAAACTGAATGGACATTCCCTTTTTTTGCCTGCAGGTCATAATTAGGGCAACTACATTGTAGGCCTATATGAAGTGTATGGGATATTTGGTATTACTGACATGCTGCATAATACAGAAATTCAATTCCCATTGAGAATCAATACTCATATGAATTCAAACATGATAACATATTGTAGGTTTAAAAACCCACATCAGTTAGCTCACCATTGTGAGGATTGAGAATGTCCCGGATATCAGTCTTCTCCAAATCAGAATCCTTGTCCTGGAACTTTACAGGCTAACATGAGGATGCTTCTTTTTTCATCCTGCCACTGGGGAATCCTTAGAAGTCATTAACTACATCAGACCAAATCTTCTCCCAGCAACCATTCAGAGCAATGGACTTCAGTTCATCCATGGGCTGCTGTACATTTCCTTTGCAGGCAGCTTTGCTATACAGTTGCCACCATTCACTGACAGTAATGTAGTTCTCATCACTTGCATCCAAGATACTGGGAAGGTATGGCAACTGTAATGCTCTTGAATATTTTGATAATTCCCCCTTTCAGCAGCTGCAGAAGTAAGGAGGTGTTAGGAGAGATATTCAACTTGGATATTCAAATGGGCAAGACAAAGACCCTTGGGATGCCCTGGGACATTATCAAGGACAAGGAGGACCTTGAATGCTGGATATTTTGACATCAGATACAGTTTACAAACCACTTTACCAGCATGGCCTTCTCCCTTACCACAGCACCTTCGACTTACAACCATTTCATTGTCTCTTTTTCCAGCCATACCAGCAAGGTCTTTTCACCCTTTTCAAGGAGGGGTTCAATGATGATTTACACAAGAGGTTTTTGCACTTCCCATGATCTTTTCTTCATTTTTCAGGATGCAAAAGATCAGTCTATTTTACAGCAATGCTGTCTGACCACAGCCATGTTAGTTCCTCTATGAAATTTTTCTAAAACATCCAGTTTGTGTAACAGAAACACTACTGTGTTTCGTTTTATTCTGTTTATTTAGCTCATGCACTACCTTTATTAGACACAGTTAAATTTTCAGGCAACAGTTCGTTTTAAAATTTGTGAAATGTACAGTAGTAGTAGTAGTAGTAGTATGTGGGCCAGGATAGCATACTTGGTGTAGTTACTTGCTGCAGGCTGGTTAGTCCAGGGATTGATTCCTAGTGGGGGGCGAGATTTTTCACACCTGTCCAGACCGGCACACCCGGTTTTCTGTACCAATGGGTACCGTGTCTATTTCCTGGGGGTACAGCAGGCGGGTATGGCATTGACCACCCACCCTCATGTATTACTGAGGTTAAAGAAAGAGCAGAGCTGTGCCTCTCTTCACCGTCTGGGCCTTCATGGCTTGTTTGAGGGTGAACTGAACAGTAATAGTAGTAGTGTGCTGCATAGTGCATGGAATGTATCTAGGTAGCTGCTGAGAGAGGCAGTCATATGTGGCCTTTTGCATATTACTCTGTGTACTTACACATGACCACAAATGAGAGAGGAACCTACACCACAGTGCACATTAACTGTCAGTTTTGTTTAGAATCTATTGTAGTATGAAATATATATAATTTGCTTACATTTATATGTAAACTGGCCATAATTTTATGCAACCACGTGTTGTCAGTAAGGCTATCACTGTCCTTGCAAACCTATACAAAATGATGTGAGAAAACTGGTTTTAACATTTTTGTTTTTGTTTACAAGCATACAGTATACATGACACTTTGTCCCTTCTCCTGAACTTAAAAGTGGTTTCAGTTTAGTGCCAAATTGGTTGTATAGTTTTAAAGCAGTGCTTGTATACTGTATAAGGTTATGACTTGATGAAGGTAAAATACTTTAAAAGGTGTTGGTGTATATTTGATACAAATTGTCTGATACTGCGTGAATTAACATCCTTTCATTCTGAGGCAGGTTTCAATGTCACTGCAAGGTTTTGGAAATGGTGTACAACCTCCTTAAACAAGAATGTACTATATGTAGCTTTCTGCATCAGTGTAATGTTAAATCTGACATCTGTTGCAGTATTATTACAATGGTGTACTGATCTCTGTCTCATTTTGCCTGGCCTGAGGATTTATTATGTTCAGGTAGTTCATTTATTTATATTTATGTTACTGAGGTACATTTACATTCTATTTTGAGTGTGGTATTTCTTGGATGTCTTTTGTTATACAAGAATATATATATAAAAGCACCTGGTGTATGCCAGTTTGTATATCTTACATCCATCTGTTATAATCTCACTTCATAATGTAATAAAACATGTGTGGATTAAAGTGACATGATAGTGATCCACACTTTCATTGAATGACAGTACAGTTGCAGGGCAGCTGCAAATCAGCATCAGTGAGGAAGTGTTCATAAAGACACTTTGAAACCTTGAAGCTTAACGGGTGACATTACATCCCCTTTTACAGCAGGGCTTGTTATGACACTGTGTTGAAATTGTAGGTTTTTTGGCAGTGATAGGTTCTGTTATATAAACATTGATAGTAATTCCAAGACTGAACATGGAAACTATTGTAGTCAAGCCAGCAGCTGAAATGAATTGTCCAAACACAACAGCCAATACAGGTACGTGTTATGTTAGGCCCAGTAGCAAATCCTCATCCAGAGGTCAGGCCTAGTGACACTGCACTGGGCATGACCTCTGGATCAGGATTCACAACTGGCTAGTGTTTCTTAAGCTAATTCCACATGATGGCACATGAAAGTACTATTAAATGTCTAGTGGCACATCAGAGTTGTGCATGTGTGTATGCATGTGTGTTTGCACTATATTATATTATTATTATACTTTTTAATTATCTTATTTTTTTAACAGCATTATGGTTCGTAGAATATGTTAAGAGATTAGCAGAATTGTATGCACAAGTAATAGATGACAAGAGATGCAAGAGTTGGAAATGTCTGTTCAGAAAAAGTGCATCTACCAACAAATCTAAACAAATGTAACATATGCACTGGTGAACTGATATCGGTGGAATGTGTAAAAGGAACTAGCTACTTGCAGATAGATCACAATAAAAAACTAATATTACATTCCAGTACATCAGTTTTAAAATATTGATTATGGTATCAACAATTTAATACAGAAGCTCAGCACATCCAGCAGGATTACAAAACAGGGCTGAACCAACATTTCAGCAGGATGTACAATATATCACTGCAAAACAAAGCAAGAACATGAGTGGAATGAAATACATAATTTAATTGAAATTGCTGTGGATTATACATGTGAGTAGGTACTGAATTTATTGAGAATGATTCATGCAATCCCAAGTTACTGTACAAATACACTCCAACTGGCAGAAGAAATTAGATCAACAAAGGGCAAGATGGAAAGACCAATACCCATGAAGATGGAATAAGCCAGAAATTGGCTTATAAATTGTTGTTGCTGCTGATCCTTTTCTGCTTGCTTTATCTAGAAAATTGCACCCCTTATGAGTGAAGCTAATGTTTAATACAAAGTTGGCAACCTTTATTTTAAGCAAATGGCTATCTGCGTCACATGGTGTCACGAGAATATACCTTACTGGATCCAAGTGCTCCTGTAAGGGAAAGGTTTGTGGATGCAGGTACAGTACACCAAACAAGTTCAAATGATAAATAATTATACCAAATCTTGTAATTTGTTCCTCAAATATATTTATAAACCTATGATACTTGTACATGCAAAAAGTATGATATGGTTACATTCATGTTTTTGTTAGGACTTGAAGTGTTTCATTACCTTGAAACAGTACTAAAACATTGTACAGAGTGATAAGTGATACATTTACCTGTCTTATTAAGTGACTTACTATATTTGAGGCCTGAATATCAGATTTTTATTTTTGCATGAAATTATGGGCATAACTGTGGACGGGATTCCCCATTTTGTTCCTTGTTCTTTTCTTAAGTACACTACTACAAGTCTCACAGAGGTCACACATTTCCATTCACTGTCTTGTAAAATTGAAAAGATATGTTCATTCCATCATGATTAATCAAATCGTTGTATGTATCCTAAAAATACTGGAATCTGTTGAGGTATTTTAATCTGAACACCAGGGAGTATATGTGACAGCCACATTTCACATTGATGGGTACTGCCATCTCTGATAATGCTGCTGTGCAATCCCTGACACTGCTCTTGATGTCAGTGTTGATAACATTATGTATGTATGTACATAATGTATGTATGTGTGTATGTAGTGAAGGGCACAGAAAGATAATGTATGCAATGAATTAACAGTCCATCCAAAAATATTCAATAGCGCTTATGATACAAGGCTAAATTTTCATATTAGGCTTACACTTATAGCTTTACAGTAACGAAAAGAGGCGGGAACATTTAAATTTAGACTTGACACACTTGGCTACCGACCCTTTGCATAAGAGGATGGACTTTCAAAGACTGGTTCATCATGATGGAAAATGTCTAAAATCAGGTTGAGAAAAATTCTTTGAAAAGACACATAAAATACAGATGAAACAGCATAATTACAAGAATATGAAACTTTGGGGATGTCCACAGGAACTCAAAATAAGTTTGCACAGTAAGCTATTGTATGTACATATATATGTTAATACATTTGTAAGTTACACGCTCTTACTGTGTTCCATAAATTATTTTAATGGTCCAAAATATATAAATAACCAACAAATACTCTTCAATATTTATGATGTATTTTATTCACAATGTTCTCACCAACATGTTTTGGCCAGTATTCCGGCCATATTGAGGGTCCTGACATTATTAAAAGAATACAAACGCACAAATGTGGCTATCACAATCACTCCATAAGAGTTACAATTATAATTTTTGTTAAAATTATGTAAGTACTATAAATATAAGTTAAGATTAGATAATTATTAAAATCTTGGAAGTTAATATTGTGTCATCTATTCAGAGTGATGACAGGTGCAGTAATGTGATGAGTTTTAATCCAGCATGTAGGGAAGAACATTGTGAATAACAGACATCACAAATGTTGAAGGACATTTGTTGGTTATTTGCATATTTTGGATATGATTAATGCATGGAAGCTGGAAAATATTAAAATATTTTATTGGTGTTTATATGTGTTTAAAAAACTAGTGTTACATTTGTAAAAACAGCAATAAAACACAGGCAGGGATACAGTTACAGTTAATAGCCCACGTCATATGGCTCCAAGTCAGGAGGTTTTCTTGGCAAGTGCTCCATAGGAATGCATTCTGTCATATATGGTTTAAAGTACAAGCATTATAAAGGCACAATGTTCTTTTCTTAATTGCAACCAAACGTGGCCATTCAGTTTTTTGGCCATGAAAACAAACTCAGAAGATACTGTGAATATTTTGACACCAAGATGCGTGTCTCCACAGTTGAAAATTCTGAATATAGCTAGAAACATCGCAGCTGCATTTGTTTCATTCTGTTCCCTGGATTCACTACAATGGCATCTTGGTGGCCAGATGGAAAAATAAAACTTCAGCCTGAAATATATGCATTCAAATTGGAGTACTTACTAAAATCGTTTCATATCATCTTATATGCAGCATGTAGTTCCAAAGGAAATGAAAGTTGTAAATTTTAAACTGTGGTTTGAGGAAGTATTTTTAATTGGTTTTACCTTCAGTTACATGGTAATGCAAACATGAGAAATAACTTGGTGCAACAAATTACAAGGGCCAGCTAAATACTAGCTTTTAACCCGTTTGAGCACAAGCTTCTAAAATGGTAAAAAGATAAAGATTTATAACAGCTGTGTGTTCAGTAGACACGTGTGCACACATGCACGTACTCATAATGACAATTAGGCCAACAACAGTATGAGTAAAACATTGTGCCTAAAGTGACTGACCTGTGCTATATGAAGGGCATTTTATAGTTCATACCCTCGTGCTAAGTACGGTCTCTTCTCCTTTGGTGATAAAAGTCTTTTTCATTAGATATGAACAGGAAGGGATATGTGAAAAGCACCATACCCACGATGGTTCCAAGAGCATGCAAGTTGAAAACTACTGTAATTTACAGTTAAACGTACAATCAACATATCCATCATGTAAGTTATGTGATTTTAAGGTAACTTACATGACGAAGCAGAGCACGCAGTGGCACAGTTGGTTGAAGCACTGTGCTACAAGCCAGAAGGTCATGGGTTCAATTCCAGATGGTATCACTGGAATTTTTCATTGACATTATCCTTCTGGCTGCACTATGGCCCTGGGGTCAACTCAGCATCTAACAGCAGTGAATACCAGGAATATTCCCTGGGGGGTAAAGGCAGATGGTGTGTAGGGTTGACAACCATGCCACCTTTAAGTATTGATTGTCTGGAAAACAGGGAGACTTAACCTCCTGGAACCCTCTGGGCGTGTAATAGGAATGTACAGCGATTGCTTTACCTTTACATGACAAAGCATATCATATAAGTTACTTAATAATTTGAATAAATGCATTTATCCATTGACTGTGAGAGGGCTGAAATTCTGAAAAATGTCTGTGTGGTGGTCTTCTGGGTTACAACATTGGACAGTCTGGCCATCATCAGCTTGCAAATGTGATGCCATAACCCAGCTGACCAAAATACAAATGTGCACTGTCTTATGCTATTCTTATGACAACATATTAGAAGAAAAAGTTGCATTTAAATTTCTAGTCACGTTTTCTGGAAGCTCATAATTCACAGTATGGCCCACAGTTCACATTTTGAACATCATAATCTGTGTAGAAAGCATTTCAACTGTGGTATATGCAAATTTAAATTCCCATTAGCAGGCTGTACACCAGTGGCAGTTACATAATATCTTGTGGAAAATATCTCATTTATTGTAAGAAACTTCATCAAAGAGCTTGGTGTAGAGGAGTGAAGCTTCTCTCTTTGTCAGTTCCTTGGGTTCTAGGATGACACAATGGGAATATAGGCCTTCAACGTAAGTTCTTGCTAAATTGCATGTCCACTGTACCATGTGGTAGGTAATGTGCCCATAGGTTGCTTCAGATGTACAATGGAAGATAAAGCTAAGGGCTGTCACAGTTGGACAACTGTCAACATATTCATGCCAAGCAACACCAGTAACAGAATTCTACTACATAGTTGTATGAAAAGACAGACACTGTTATATTCCAAAAAATTTCACGTTTTGTAAATATTGGTTTTGCAAAGCCATTGCTGTATTCATGAACTGCTAATATGCACAACTTACATTACAGGTGTGCATGGAAATGAAACAGGTGATGGTGCACAGTTAGTTTCTCATACATACGAAATGATTTTGATGTTACAGTACTTGTGTGCTGCACTGTGGTATAAATGTGGCATAAAACAATTGAAGGTGTACTTGTCGGCAATAACCTGCTACATTAAGAACCTTCACAGAGTCAGAATTATAGCCATGATGATTCAGCTAAGCTCATAACACAGTACCACAAACTTGACTGAACACTGTTAATAAAAATCCAACCAGATGCAACAGTATGCAGATAATTTATTTACTGCAAAGGCACTCTACATGTTTCGGGTGTCAGCACCCATCATCAGGAGTACTAAAAACTGTAACCGCAACCTCTGGTACAG
>Ga0123354_10003239_pt1 | contig 22343 bp, 15 predicted proteins | sample TergutLab28metaG_2_FD_97872 | JGI IMG/M metagenome (GOLD analysis project Ga0123354, IMG submission 97872) | Labiotermes labralis P4 segment gut microbial communities from Petit-Saut dam, French Guiana - Lab288 P4 | ecosystem: Host-associated > Arthropoda: Insects > Digestive system > Gut ... | reverse complement strand
ATCCATATTGGCGATGGTATAAAGTTAACAGGCACACTAATAAACACGTTGCTTTACGAATGAACGACAAACAATCAAAGCGTGATGCGACGTGAATAAACGAAATACGGCAGTAAGTTAGAGGTACGAAATCGTAACGTTCATTGGTTGATTTTAAACTTTGCAATCCTACTCAGCCAATAGCGTGACTTCTTGCATTGGAAGATGTGCAAAGCTTATTGGTTACTTTCAAAACGATATCCTGCTCGACCAATCACGTACATGTATGGAAAATGGCTACCATATCGTCTGAATAATAAAAGAATGTAAAAATATTTATGTTATAAAACAGGATGAATTGCAATTATATTTTGAAAAAATAAAGTGAAACATATGCAAAAGGCAAAATTTTAATTCGTTATACTGAAAGTTCTAAATTCGTTAAAATGAAATGTTTTAACACACATTAAATAGGGAAAAGGGAAGGGGCCTAAAAATGATTTCGCAATTCTGAACATTTCGTTATACTGGCGTTCGTTACAGCGACATTTTACTGTATATGTCCCTCTTATGTGCCTTTATGACATGGACAAGGATGACTTTAACTTTTGCACATCCCATAAAATGTCAGCAGATATCTGAGTGCATGTAAAAATGGGTGTTGGTTTTTTATCACTTCCTATCCAAAACTGAACCTTTGTGATGAGTCCATGCACAGTGACATCTATTACGAGACAAATATGAAAAGTTTTATAATCAAGATTCATCTGTTTACTTAGGTAGCTGACCAAGCAGCATCTTTGTTTGGCTCCTGTTGCTTTGATGAAGGTGATGTAAAGGTGACCATGGGGACAGGGACATTTCTGAATGTGAACACAGGACAAACGCCTAAAGCCTCAGTAGCAGGTGAGGTTGACTGGTGAACCTCTGGTATCTGCACACACATGGCACATTCAGTGCCATATCATTTTGCATCTTATTCTAGCTCTGAAAAATGTTTTAAGATTCAGTGTTAACATTTGTACATGTTTTAATTCTTACGTTGACATTTTATGTGTGCTTGTTTTGGTCTTTCTTGATAGTGATGGTGGTATTGTATCAAGGTCATTCATCCCCATTGTGTTTTGTTCAAATTTTTTTAAAATAGTCTTATACAACACAGACAAAGGTTTTCTTGGTAAGTAGTTTCGGCTTTGTTAACGATCCATCATCAGACCTTTTTCTTTAACAAGACTGTTCCATGAAACATCTTTGCTTATAGGATTGAGATCCCATTCGTTTACATACACCATAAAATTTGTTAAAATGAAATGTATAAAATGTGGGTGAAATATGGGGTGTAGAAAAGTCTTTTACTGTTATAATTTTAGAATAAATAAAAATTAATAAAGTTGGTAGGCATTACATCTGATTTGTTGAAGCACATCTGTCTTTTTCTTCCAAGGCACTATAAATATCCAGCTGTATAAAATAAAGTTACTCTTGCTTTATAATAATTCCAGTTTTAATGCTTGGATACTCCTTAAAAGCTGTGTTACTTGGTATTTGTCTTCTTCATACTGGTACTTGTGACTGTCAGAGTTACGTTACGCAGTGCAGGTATTTTCAGTTTGTGTTTGTGCCTGTGGAAGGTAATTGTTTTGTAAACATTTCGATATTCAAGTTCAGTATGCGTTCATTTTTATTTTTATTTGTATCTGAAATTGTGGTAGTAAAAGACGTTGCTACAGTCCATATTTTACCCACATTTTATATAAAGGCATGTCTCATTTTATGCAGTTTTTTTTTTTGCTCGGTTTTGCTTTAATGAGATTCAAAAATTGTGTCACTTTTTGAATTTACGCGATGATTTTCGGTTTAATGCGATTTGCCATCCATGATCAGTGGCCACACTTGTCTTGTGCTGAAGGCTAGCAGAAAGTGTTGTCACTGTCACGCCATCAGTCATGTGTATTGATTGATTACTTTGGTGATATAATCAAGCGGCTGATATAGTTCCTCTTTCAACTGCATGAGCTTTTGTTACCCAAGTGAGTGTGCAACATAAATCTACATCACCTAGTGCAATCCGAGTGAAAATCTGGCAGAAGGCAATCAGTACTGAAGAGAAGTTAGGCGTAATAAGCCGACTTGAAAAAGGCGAGCAAATTGTTGACATATGTCATAATGTTAGGTTTGCTCATGGTAGCATGTATGCAGTTCTTGATAATTGTGATAGGTTTGTAGAAAGTGCTAAGTCAGGAAATAAAGTGGTTGCATAGCAAGACTCTCACAGTCCTATCAGAGTGAACTGTACCAAAAGCTATGGATGTGAGTCTCGTATATTTTTATTGCATTAGACATAAATAAATATATTGTATAGAAATGTATGTATACTGTATTGAAATGTATACACACTGTATATACGGTATGTATATACTCCGCAGGTCCATATGTCCACCATCTGTATAATCATACTCTATATAAGTTGAGGTTGTCAATCCCATAACCCCCAGAAAATATGCTATTGTAAGAGGGAATTTTTGTTCACTTTGCATGACGCTTTTCACGAGCATAACCCTGGTGTAAAATGAGACCAGTCTGAATTTTACTGTAGTGAATTTTGTGATGGATGTAAAGGAGTGACATCTCGATCCTATATACAGAGATAAGTCTCGCTGCATGGTCTTGATAAAGAAAAAAAGGTCTGCTGATGGCTTGTTAACAAAGCTGAAACTAGTTACGTAGGAAATTGTGAATGTGTTGTGTAAAGACTGCTAGGAAATAAACATCTGGTATTTATTAATCTTGTGATACAGGAATTTTCTCTTTACCAAATGTTGCAATGTTCTTATTTATTACTTTCTTAATTTTGTGTTGCACCATCTTTTTAGTAACTTTCATACCCTTGCTACCGTCCTCTTCACCCTCACATGTGTGGGTGTGTAGCTTCCCTTCTGTCACTCGGTGAACCTGAAGGTCTGTTTGTGGTAATTTACATGGGAGGTAAAAGGCCCACGATCGACTACTACTGGCTGATACATGTACACAACACTTAGTTCTGGGGTTTTTCTATATTTTATTTGTAGAAGTTCACTCTTGGTTTACAGCAGCTATCAGATTATAACACATTAGTGGGAGTATGTATGGCATTTGTACACAGAGTTGCATGTCACTTTTTGATCAAAAATTTATATTAAAATAGTCCCTAACTGACAGAGCACCCAATTTTGTGTAAACACTACTCCAACTGCCAAACCATACCGATTCTTCACTTGCATCTTCTACGCTGTCCAAACCAAATACCCCTCTATGTACTGAAATGATTCTATTGGTGAAAATTCAAATTTAGAAAAACTCCATAGGCCGAATTTAACTTTTTGGAAAGCCAAACTTCATTGGCTGCATTAATTCAAGTAAGTAGACCCCAAACTTACAACAAATGAACATTTGGGGGGTATTGCTCACTGGCGCTTCCTGCTGAATGTATTATGTCCTCAGAATTGTCCAAGCCTTGTGTTTCACTCAGACACACCAAGCTTCAAAACTCCTCCCACCTCCCAACTTGACAGTTGATGAATGTTCTGCCCAGGCTCCAAGCTTTTGAATGCCTTAATGTCACACACTTCTGCTGTTTTCCTTAGTTGTGTTTACAGCCAAAAGGAATTTATCTCAAGGAGGCCCGTTCAGGGTTTGAACCTGAATTTCCGTTCCATTTTAGGGCTTGAAACCGAAATGCCAGTAACAATCTGTGCTATAAGAAACAGCTGTATGCTGGCACCATGTTTGTGTTACTTCTGTCTCGCTCTCTTCCCCCCCCAAATACAGGAACATTAAATGGCTACGAAACCTCCAAAGAAGAAATAGTCATATTTCTTACCCATTTTGAATAAATACGTAAACATGTGGACAATCATGTTATTTATGATATAAGTTGGAAGTTCACAGTGGAGGATTTTACTGATGGTATAAATATGTTTTATGTAAAAACCAGATTATCATGTCTGAGACACCAATATTTGAATAGCAATCCTCGCAATAGTACTTTGGTGGTGACGTGTCATAGAGCGACGATTTGTTGGATTTTATATGTGAGCAACCATAAATTGCGTAGCACTGTTTCTCAGAGAACATTAATTTGATATAAATAGATATCGGACTCTCGTAATGCATCATCTGCAGCCATAGTCAGGAACAGGAAGAGTGGGTGATATTTTAAATTGAAAACATTGTGTTATGTTCAGTGGGTGAAGTTAGGGAATGTGAGAGATTATGAAACAAAAGTCTGTCGATGAAGCTTTAGAATGAAATATTTATTCTAATATAAAGTAAGAATTGGCATATACAACCGGGTAATCACAAACGCAGGGTAAATGTATCACAGTACTTCAAAGCGCTCGTTTTATACAGTATTAGTCTTGGTGTGTGAAGCACAAGGAAGGCTAGGTGATTGGTGTAAATTTGTTAGAAGTCAGGACTGCTCACAGGGGGAAAAGTTGCAGCTGAGCAATGAAAGTGGGGAAAATTAATTTTTCCATGAATTAAAATTTTTGGAAGAGCATTTGTATAATACTTTGGTAATATGTCTGTTTAAAATAACTGCTCTGAATTTGTGTAATAATATTATCATTTTAGAGGCATTCACAGTGATGACACACAATTCTTTAGATGATCAAATTTTATGTAATTTTTTCATTTATCTAAAATCTACAGCTCACCTTTTGCCAAGTTGTACTAAGAAAGTTCAAATTGGCCATGCATCCATTCACTGTACCTGTCACTGTGTATGGTGAAGTCCTCTGCCATTCACATTGTAGTGCATATTTATTTCCTTATGCTGTTTGTTTCACTTATACAGGGTTATTCAAAGTGGTTCTTGGGGTTGTCACACACAATACGCTTGATATAGGAGTATGTAGTTGCACTGATGGATCTAGAGGTGTATGTTCCTCCTCTTCCTGCAAGTATCCCGGAACTGAAGGTACGAATCAGAACCGCCATTCAAACCATCACCGCTGACATGCTACAAACAGTTCAGAACGAACACGATTGTCATGTTGATGTTTGTAGAATCACAAAGGGTGCACATATAGAGCACCTGTAAGGTATGTAACAAAAACTTGGAGTGTTCTATTAAATAAAAAAATACATATACCCCCATCTCAAGTGTGTGGTGTATGACAAGTTGTTAAAACCCTGACAGTCATTTTGAATAACCCTGTATAAATGCAAGGCCCACACACACACACACACACACACGCACAGTAATGTTTCAGCAGTCAGTCTGTATTTTCATTTCAGGTCTGTACCCCCAGGTTGGCTGGCGGGTGGGAGACGAAGTTGTGTTTGTAATGGAAGGTGCATCACATGACACTGGCTGTCTCATCAAGTGGGCAGAGCAAATAGGTATCATTATCATTCATTATCTTACAGAATTGCTGTAATTAGTTACAATTCAAAAGCATTATTTATTTAAATTTACCCCTAAAGATTTCTGACATTGACTTCTGAAGTATGTTGCCATCCAGGAAGGAAATAAAATTGGCACTGTGGTGTAAAAAAATGGAGCCATTAAAGTTGCGTTTGTTATCACAAAATGAGGTCTGCGTTCTTTTTAAAAATGTCTCTTTCCTGAGACATTTTTTGAAGACACCATATGACAAACAATACCATATGTTTTGTAGTAATTTGAAAGGACAAAGGATGGGAGGGATGCTATGCCAAATAGTAACTTGTATGTTTTTGAGTGTTGTTTGACCGTGCATCTTAATCGTGAAATAAAGTGAAATGCCAACTTGATGCAACAATGTAATTTATTGAAGTTTCTTTAGCTGGACATGTTACAGGCGCATACGCCCATCATCATCAGCACTAGATGTTAAGTTGCAGCATATGCTTTTCTGCACCGAGTTTTTGGATGGGTGGTGATCTTGAGAGCCACTGCGTAGGTCGTGTGTCCGGTTTGGGAGGTGCCGTGTGACTCAGTTGTACGGCACCTTCCAAACCGGACACACGATCTACGCAGCGGCTCTCAGGACCACCACCCATCTACAAACTGGGAAAACTATATGCTGCAACTTAACATCTAGTGCTCCTGATGATGGGCGTATGTGCCCGAAACATGTCGAGCTGAAGAAACTGCAATAAATCACATTGTTGCATGAAGTTGGCATTTCACTTTGTAACTTGTATGTGTTTGAGAATCTTGGTGTTGTGATAAAATGAAATGGGGAGTAGGTGAAGGAAATAATTCCAGTACTTGCTTAAAACTTCAGTGAATTTTGTTCACTGTGCCTGGTATTTTAAGCACATAAAATGCATTGGTGGGAAGTATTTAGACTTCACTGTGTTCTGTTAAATTGGTAATTGAAGAAATTGCACAATGGAGGAACTTCGTAACTTTATTGTTCTCTTACCGTTGTGGTGCGCTGTTTATTTCAGGCTGTGATGTGCAATAAATAATATGTTTGTGTGGCATTTCTGTGCAAAAATCTGGGAAAAGTCTTTTTGGAAGACTGAACCTGAGATGGGAGACAATATTACATTGGGTTTCAAGGAAATTGATTTTATTGATGTGGATTGGGCTGCATGCACTTGATCAGATAAACCGTTTTCATCACTTTTCTGTGTATACGTCAGCATGTGTGCATGCTCAGAGTGGCAGCATATAATGGAGTTGTTATATTCACATTTGGAGCAATGTCCATTTCACTGCTAAACGTGCACTCTAACTGTGCTGTCACATACACCGTTTATTCTGCAGGTTTGTTGTCTGATCCCTCCGAATCCTCTGACATGGCAAATTCAGTTGAGGACTCAGATGGACTTTGCTTCATACCTGCATTTAGTGGAATTCAGGTAAACTATTCTGTCAGTACAATGTGTGACAGAAATGAAGTTGACTAAAATATGTTTTAATTTATCAGGTGTAACCTCACTGTGACAGTAGAAACCAAAGTTTGACCAGTGCCACCGCCAAGGGCCCACCATAGGATATAATCCCAATATGCTTGCATAATTTTCGTCAGAAGTTAGTTTGAATATTTTTTTTTGTCATCACATCATTTCTTGAATGGCTGCTCTCCAAGAGGTTTCCCATATGAAAATGCTGTATTCATTTCTTATTTCTCCCACCCAAGCTTCTTGTCCAACTCATTATGACAGATATTTCCCTAATACAGGACATGAGCTACATATAAATCATTGTAAAAAGATATTTTTTGTCATTTTTGCCTTTCTTCCTGTCTCTTTTTTGACACGTCCAGAGTTTTGTGTATAGTCATTCCCAGCTTGAAAACTGAAAAGAAAATTCCTTCATGATTTTCGATTGAGGTATACCTCTACTTTGCTTCGTGCTCTTTAAATCTGTAGTAGATAACATGAGCACAGTGTAACTGGCCAGGGTCCATAGCCCAAGTCTCAGACTAGGCATCAAAAAAATGAGAAGATAGACTTGTTTTCTGGCCATTAGCCAGTTTAAATTGTCTCAAAATCTGCAGTATTCAAAGCTTGGAATGCACAGGGGGCCTTAGAATTTCAAACCTCTGATTGCTGTCCACATTTAAGCCCTGTATGTCACTGGGCTTAAATTCTCTTCCTCGTGTAGTGGTAGGTAGGTGTACACAGGTGTTGCGCTTTTTGAAAAGATATTTTTGGGACTGGCTTGCCCGAAGGCAAAAGAAGAGACATTCCAGAACGAGGACTTTAATTTTGGACTGTCCGAAGGAGAAAAGTGTTGAAACAAGTGGAGTGGAGAACACGCATCCTGACAGCATTGTCTTAGTCAGTTTTTAATTTTGTCATGATTGTGTATAAAACAGCAATACACACTTAAGTGTGCAATCGTATACATTTATAACGATGATTAACCAGAGCAGCTCCTGTCCCTCCATATATTCCTTGGAATGGATTCAGGTTCACCAACAAGCGTACGAAGTACTGTAACTCAGAGTCAGGCAGCTTAAGGCGGATGATTACAATAGGTCTAGAAACTGCCAGCGGTAGCAGAGAGCAACTTAACTAAACATTTTAAGACATGATAATCTTTGATTTTAAAAATCAAGTCCACTCACACAGGTATAAATTCCCAAACAGGGATTTTTTTTATCAGCCAAATAATGATTAACTGTAATGTTTGTGTTTTTCTGTGTATTGTTTGTGTGCTTCTGTGTACTGTTTGTGTATTTATGTGCTTCTGTGTATTGTGTGTGTGTGTTTCTGTGTATTGTTTGTGTGCTTCTGTGTATTGTTTGTGTGTAAATGTGTGCTGTACTACTGCAACCGGGTGTCAACTGAATTGCATTGAACAAATATATCTGTCTAAATAAAGATATGGAGTTTATTCAGCTATTTCAGTCAATTATGTTCTTATCTGCTTGTTATGTGAAATACAAATTTTTAATGTCATCCTGTGCTGCATTTTAATTTCATTATTAAAGTTTAAAAGTAGTGTGGATATTCATGCATAACATATCGCAAGTGCAAAATATTTGTGTAACATGCGTAGTTCTACAAATGCAGTATCTAATCCTTGTAGGGACTGAAAGAATTTTTGAGAGATCATACAAGTTATGAAGGTCAGTATTTCATTATGCTGTGAATAATGTTGCTTTTATTGAGAAGGAGCTTCATTTCACAGGCCCCAGTCAACAATTTCCAAGCAGCGACCGGCTTCATTGGCATAAAACCTACAACAAACCGTGCACACATGGTGCGCGCCATCTTAGAGAGTATTGTGTTCCGAGTGTTGCAGCTTTACCGAGCTCTGCAAAGGGAAGTCAAGAGTTGCTACACTAGCATAAGGTCGGTTGGTTGCTGTTAGAATAAGCACATGTGTAAGTTACATAGCAGACAGCAGAAGAACACTTACCATAGGGTAGACAATGCTGGCCCTCCAGTATGAGGATTGAGCATGCAGTTGGCATCCTCACTTTGTAAAAATTAGATTGCCTCAAAGCCCCAGCAACGGGGAGGCCATGGCTTGAAAAGAGGCCAAAGCCCACAGAGGGGGAGGAGGAGAAGGAGAAGATAAAGGATGAGGAGGAGATGGGGAGAATGAGAAGAAGAAGGAGAGATAAGGAGGAGAAAGAGGAGGAGGAGGAGAAAGAGAAGAATAGGGAGGATGGGAATTAGGAGAAAGAGAAGAAGGAGGAGGAGGCCAATGCTGGGTCTGAAAATGTTCTTTAGAAGCACATTACTAGTCTAGTCTAGACACTTAGAAGAAGAAAAAGTCTCTCTTTTTTGCTGGGAATCAAAGTGTGCTGTGTTGAAATGCAAGTTAGATGTGTTAGTTGTTTGGCTGTTAAGTAATGGTGGACTTTTATGACCTGCATGGCTTTCCATTGTGCTTATTCTGTTGAGTGATGCATGTTGGATGCTTGTTATACAGAACTTATTATTATTTGTAGATCATTGTATAGCCCACAGTCATTGCTGTACAGATGATTTACTTGTGCAAAAAAAATTTACGGATTCCACTATCTCTTCTTCACCACAAGATGTTGAAATGGGATGGCTGTATTACTGTTGCTTTTTTTGCCTTGCTGGCAGTCCATGACCTTTGTTTAAATTAGTAATTATTCTGTTATATAGGAAGGTAATTGTTAGACTAACAAATTTCTTCCATTAATCCAACTTTGGTTCTGTTTGTTTCTTTGTTTGTGATGGAACAGGGTGGATGGTGGTGTGTCTCAGAATGACTTTGTAAATCAGCTGTTGGCAGACCTCACAGGTTTGAAGGTGGAAAGGTCCACATCTTCTGAAATGACGGTGTTGGGTGCTGCATTCCTTGCTGGTCTTCATGAAGGTAACTGCTCTGTGTGAAAATTTTTGCTAAAATAGAGCTGCCTCTCTTATCTCAATTTCTGTCTCTGTAGCTATATACTGTCAATTTTACTCATTATGGTGTTGCCATGTAATCATTTTTTAGATTTAAAGTTCCCTCCCCAAAATTTTAATTTTATCACCAAATTTTCTTTGTCTGGCCATTCACAGAATTAAATACAAAGTTTCAATAAATTCAGTGTGAATATTATACCATAGGCAGTGTCCACAAGCTCTTGCTTTTAAATTCCGCAGAAACTTTAACATGACAACTATGTAAAACTGAAAGCTACATTTTATGTTCCTCTTGAATGGATTATTCTCAGGGGGTGAGGGGAATTATATTTTTGAAAAGTGTGCCATGTTTGTTGAGGTAGGGTAGAATCTCCATAGTGAACAAGTTGGAGGTTGCCTTGAACTCATAAAAGCTGGGACTGCACGGATTACAGCAGTTTCTAGCGTATGTTTATGTAACACATAGTATTAATGCATACTATGTAGATAATATTGTATTAAAATATCGGTGTATAAGTTAGTACAACAGTAGAATAATAACAGAATATATGCTACTGAGTTACGCTGCAAAGAAATCAAAATGTTCCCTCTCGTTTAAGGTTCAAAAAAATATTTAATGCATCAGCTCAGGTGAAATGGAATCTCAAACAGCTGGGACTCAGAGAATCAAGGCTGCACTATACTTGGTATAGGAAAATGGATATGAACAATTAACCTGCAGAATATTTTTGTGTGAGGGTGGTAGTGATACGACATGACAACTGAATGCAGTGATGGGACGAAAAATAATCAGTTGACTGTTATGAGTACAAATGAACCTAATTTATTATTTGGTATGGGTGGTGGTGGGCATCATAATAGCAGCTGTGATAGCAGTTATGTTAGATATAATTACATGGGTGTAGTGTGTATTATGGTGGACCATGTGCTTTTTAGTTTAGTTTTTTTTCTGTATTTCAGCATTGACTAAGGACTTGCAGTATGAAAGTTTTCCAGTATATTTCTAATAGGTTTAATTTTTTGCATTTTGATTTTGTATGCATTTTGGAGTGTCAGTTTAAACAAACATAGAAAAATGGTGTAGTTTTTTAAGAGTATCCTTAGTGTTTATGCGTACCTTGTGATTTATGAGGTACACTCACACAGTACCAGCACCACGAATAGTATAACATTTACTCTTTTTCAAATGAAGCCAACTACATGCACACTACTTCTTAGTATATTTATTTCAACTTCTGTACTTGTTTCAGACAATTATGTGCCCATCATCAGGAGAACTTACTGTATCTATGCGACACTGGTATTTTTCACTCTGTATGGGTGGCCGTCTGGTCTGCTGCAGCAGACCAGACAGCCACCTGATGATGGGCACATAGTTGCCTGAAACATAAGGAGAAGTTGAAATAAATATACTAAGAAGGTTAAAATGGATTTAAAATATCTCCTACATGTTTCAATCTCTCTATGGAATCATCCTCAGGGAGCATAAAGTAATGTAGGACTAAAGTTACTAAGATCGACTGTATACGAGGTTATCTGGTAGCATGCTGTTTTGTTTATGTTATGTCTGTCTGGTTCGGCCTGTGTTCCTCCCCCGTTGAGAGGAACACAGGCCGAACCAGACGGACATAACATAAACAAAACAGCATGCTACCAGATAACCTCGTATACAGTCGATCTTAGTAACTTTAGTCCTACATTACTTTATGCTCCCTGAGGATGATCCCATAGAGGGATTGAAACATGTAGGAGATATTTTAAATCCATTTTAACCTAATAATGTGGTTTTAATGTTTTGACAAGTATGTGCAATTAGTTGGTTTTAATAAATATTGTTATCACATTGCACGGAAATAAAATGAAAAAAAATACTAAGAAGGATTGTGAACCTAGTTGGCTTCATTTGAAAAAGATTATACAGGGATGCATGGTCAACAAAACATTAAAAACATAAAATATAACATTTAAATTTGATAGTTGTTGCAACATAAATCCGCAAAAAAAAAAAAAATAAAAAAAGAAGGCAGTTTGGCTCCTAAATTTTAGAACTGGCTCCTAGATGCAAAGCAAATTTGTCATGCCCTGATTTTGGACAAGAGTTACAAGTTTTCCCATCACATAACCTTGACCCTTCTTCCATTACTTGCATTTGCTGAAATTTCCAGTTTGTTCATACATGGTTTGGCTTAGTGTTTTGTTTTTAAATTATGGCGCTGGTATGAATGAAGATAACATATAATTGCAACAGGTGTGTGGCAGTCCAGAGATGAGCTGCGTGAACTGCGACAGGTAGACCGAGTGTTCGAGCCAAGAGCATGCATGCGTGAGGTATATAACAGCATTCTGACACTCTGGAATGAGGCACTTGGTCGTTTCCTTGACTGGTATGATACGTAACATCAACAGATACTTGTTAGATATGTTATTTCAAATGTGGTGCACTGTTAACCATTGATCCTAGGACATCTTGTAACGTGGAAATAAATAACTTTGTAATGACTGAGTAGTCATTGAAACTGATGCCCTCGCGCTCTTCTCATAAGTTGGGCTCCAGTTGTTTTGTTGTGAGCTGTGAAGTTCTCACAGTAATATTGTTCACGATTCAAGTCTTGTGAAATTTTTTTGAATATATTTCTATGAATTTGAAATTATTCAAGCTGGATCTGCAAGATTAAATTCATACACTATTGATATTTTGTTCAGGTGAACAGATTCTTATTGCTTGTTACTTGACTTTCAAGTGTTGGCCTCATCTGGAGTCGTGCATGTATTCCTGAGTTTTTTCCTGTGCATCACATGGTTTCACTGTGGTAGGTTATCATATTGGCACTTTAATGCAGGGTAGAAGCATTCCTGAAAGCAGATGATCATGAATACTGCCAATTAAACTTGTGAACATGCACAGACAGTATCACACAGTTTCATTCTTCGATAAAATTCTTAGTAAAATTAATTTTTGTATTTTTTACCTTCAAGGAATTGGGGCCGTCTGGTATGTGTTGCCTTCCAGAGAACTCTAATGAGCTGCATATTAATTTTCTTACATTTCCAGTCCTTTTATTTGTAATTTAACATGTGCTTAATATGTGTTGAGTTAAATGTATACTAGAACAGTATATCTCACCACAACTGGACACAGATACAAATTACATCACAGTTTATATAGGCATAAGTCTTTGGGCTTTTCAGGCTACCAGCATAGCATTATATCAGCCACAGCCTAAGACTGTGTTAACAGTGCACCAGGTTTGGTACTAGTTATGTCAAAAAACATTGCTCATCACTAATGGTTGTGGAGATTGTGAATTTATGTTGAAATCATATCGGTGGATGAAGTGGGAATGTTGTGTGTGTGTGTGTGTGAGAGAGAGAGAGTAAATATGGTGTTACATGAGGCGCAGGGGAAAAAGTGGAATGGACTCAGATCGAGTGGAATGCATTTCCGAAATTCTAATGTGAAATCTTGTGTAGGCTACTTTTTTTGACCCCTGTCATAGAAGAGTGAATAGATCAAAGCCATTGGTTCATTTACCATGAATATTATAAGTATCCACAAAGCGAAAGTGTTATATCACAGGCTGCAGATTACAAACATGATATGCGTTTAATTTTTACCTTTCAAGCCCAACACTGTACACAAAGATGTATCTCGTGGTTACGGTGCGTTCATCCGCACCTGTTACCTGAAGTGTTTCTGCAGTCTTAACTTGTTAGTGGTCTGTCAGCAGTGTCCTCAACATGTACATGTAAAAATCCTGATATAAGAAATCTGTGACAGCAGAATACACACTTAAAAAAAGGTATGAACCACACGCATAAAATAATGTCACAGAACATTTGAAAATGATCACTGTTGATATGTTCATAGAAAAATTTGTGAGCCGTTTTTGTTTAAGTGTAGTTTGGAACTTGAATGCAGTTGTTTTTACATGCCCGTTCGGAACCGTGGATCATTAAATCTGCATAGAGTAGAAGTCCAGTATTTTGAGTAGCAGAGTTGTGAATGTTGCTGCAAAGTTTGAAATCACCAATGCATGTGAAGAAATGAACATCAGCAAGAGAAAAATTGGGAAGCTTTAATTTACCAGCACAGTTGGTAGACGTGTCAATCAGCAGCAATAATACACATCTGTATATACAGTCGATATCTTCGTATATCCTTGTTCATTCGTTGGTATACAGACCTTTATGATAGTTTTTTGTTGGTATACATGTATTTTTTTTTTGAATGCCCAAGGGTGGATAAAAAAAAGTCCCATTATTTGAGACACCAATCTCTTTGAAATTTCACATGCTGTTGGTACATATGTCAGAGGGGTGTAGCATTTGTAGTCATGATTCGAGGCAAATGCCTAGGAGCGCAGCTGTGGCAGTTCAACATAGTGATCCACCACTGGTCTTGCTTGGTTGTCAGGGGAGTTACACGCGTTTGGTGGGCTCAAAAAATGTCGGCAGCTGATATCCATTGACAACTTATGGAAGTGTATGTAAATGATTTGATGTCCAGGCAAAAGGTTGCCAAATGGTGCCTTAACATTCGCATTTGGCAGGGACAACGTGATAGACAGTAACCAAAGTGGATGATAATAGAAGTTGCTATTGCATGTGTCAAAGAACTTGTTCAAACAGACAGATGTGTGACTGCTGCATGTGGCACTATCTGCTGGCAGAGTGCCGGCCACTGTTTTCTGGGACTAATCACAAGTGTTGCTGCAAACTTCCTGGAATGTATGCACAGAGTTAATTTTGATGGATACTGTGCCACACTGAAAACTTGCAAGAGACTGTCAGGAGAAACTGTCTGTCTCTGCTTAGCGACTGTGTAGTTCTCTGCCATGATGATACCCAACCACACATGGCACACCAGACTGGGAACTTGCTGCAAAATTCAGATGGGGAACATTGGACCATACCTTATGCAGTCTGGGAATGACATTCAGCAATAAAAACTCATTAGTACATTGTTTTGCCCACAGTGAAAATGTCAAGGAACAGGGACAAACTGACCACACACTGTGACAAGTGTGTTCACCATCGCTATTACACCCTTTCACTGTAAGGGAATTTTGCTCTATTTAGTTCAGGTATGTGCACTTCTGAAACCAGGTTCATCTGATGTTTTTCGAGGGTTGTAAATTACTCCATTTTGAATCACAAGGGAACTCGGAAATAAAGGATGGATTCAGTGATAGGCTTCATATGAAATGTGTACCACATGGCACATTTAGTTGAACTTAAAACCTGTGGGGAATTTGTTATGTAGTGAAGTTTATTAAATGTAATAGAAGTGTGAAATCCACTGGCAGTAGATTTTGGAAGTGTTTTGTATATGTGCTGTCATTGTGGTCTGCAAATATGTTCATTAATTGTCTCACAAGTTGCACGTCATCTCGAGAGCAGAATGCAGGACTAAGTCACAGTATAAGGATTGCTAATATTTCCTTTGAAATGGTGGAAAATATTTGGGAACAAATGTAACAAATCAAAATTCTCTTCAGGAAGAAATTAAGTGCAGATTGAAGTCAGGGAATGCTTACTATCATTCGGTGCAGAATCTTTTGTCTTCCAGTTTGCTATCCCAAAATTTAGAGATTAAGATATGCAGAAATATAAATTTTGCCTGTGGTTTTGTGTGGGTGTGAAACTTGGTCGCTTACATTGAGGGAGGAACATATGCTGAGGGTGTTTGAGAAATGGATGTTGAGGAGAATATTTGGGCCTAAAAGGGATGAGGTAACAGAGGAGTGGAGAAAACTACATAATGAGGATTGTTTGGGTGATAAAATCAAGAAGCATGAGATGGGTGGGGCATGTAGCGTATATGGGAGAGAGGAGAGTCATATACAGGGTTTTGGTGGGGGAAAGGGACCACTTGGGAGATCCAGGTATAGATGGGAGGATAATATTAAAACGGATCTTTAGGAAGTGGAAGTATGGACTGGATGAGATGGCTCAGGATAGGGACAGGTGGTGGGTACTAGGGCATATGGTAGTGAACCTTCACGTTCCATAAAATATGGGGAATTTCTTGACTAGCTGAAAACTGGTTAGCTTCTCAAGAAGGACTCTGCTGCATGGAGTAAGTAAGTAAGTTTGCACATCATCAGTTAATAGAGACTTATAGGCATGAAAGAGACTGGCGGGGCGGGAGAGACGCTTCAGAAATTTAGCATGAAATAGCGATGTTGAAACTGATGAAATTCCCAGTTATGCATCATTTTTTGAAGAGGCTGTTGAAAGTTATACAGTTTTCACTGTTGCACATCTCAAGAAATGTTAATAAAATGCAACAAATAACAAAATATGGTACAATACTATGTAGTCATGGTCAAAATGTGAGGTGGGTTCATTAAATAATGAGATTGTGTGCACATAGCAACTGATCTTAACCATTTATCAGCAAAGTTGATATATACTAGTTACCACTGAACATTCCCCCAAGTGCAGATAATTTTTTAGGCACGTCCACATACTCACAAAAAGGGCATACTAGTTCCATCATGTCCGTCCATCCGCTCACGTTCACCAGCTTTGCCTCCGATTAGAAGGATTTCCGTGAAATTTCACGTTGGGGACTTTGTGAAAACTGTCGAGAGAGTCCAGATTTTGGTTAAAATCTGACAAATATACTGGGCAATTTACATGAACAAGTAAGTGCATTTCATTGTTGCCGGTAACATAGTATCACCATAAAAGCACTGTTGACAGTGATGTGTAGCACAACAATGCAAGAGGATCACATTGCCCGTCTTATGAAAGATTCAGTTCATACCTTTACATAGAACACTGTATGCTTACATTATAGTGTTGGTAGTTATATGAAATCTCCATATAATTGATCTGAATGAACCAAGAGATATTAAACTGTTAGTACAGCAAAGTAAGTGTAAGCACTATAAAATATTCTGTACCTCAGTAGTACTAGGGATAATGCGTTACTTGTTGCCAAGGCTAAAGTGGTTATATGAACATGCCAGTGTTACATTGCATGTACACTGCCTGTCTTGTTTTTGTCTTGCTGTGATCATGCTTCATAAAAAACTGAGCATGAGTTAACGTCATGTTTGTTGTGACATTGAAGGAGACTGCCACTGAACCATTCAGTCTGTTAAATTACTGCAGGAGATGCTTCAGGTGCTGGGAGGCTCACAAGGAGTGTTGCGTGTCTTCTGATGGAAATTACTTTGTGGGGAAGACATGTAGATGGAATAATTTCATTAATAAAACACCATTTGAAGCTAGTCTTTGTTAAGAGACACACTTTATAGGAGGGTGAGTCAAATGAAAATCTCAAACATGTATTATCTCATAATGTATTGAACACAAAAGGTATACAATGACTTCATTTTTCTATGTAGTATTGTACTGCCACCTGTTGGCCACTCTTCAAACCATGAGTATCACTGTTGAAACTTACAAGACAATCGAGCTGTGTTTCGAATTTGTATCGGACTTTTAAGGTTTTCATTTCTCAATATGTACCAGTAGCAGGATTTTCATTATGTAATGTGGGAATTAAAAACTGTCACTGGCTGAGAGGTCATTTAAGGATTCCACGTAGTTAAAAGATAGTTGAGGTTGTATTAACATGATTTGGATGTTCTGCAGTCTCAGTTTTTCCCCCTCTGAGTAATGTAACAAAATTCAGGTACTACATGTGACACCATGAAATACAAAAGGTACACAACGAAAGTAGCACTTGAGGTTTAACTCCTCCAAATCAGAAATTATATATATATATATATTTTTAAAAAAAAACTTTCATTGGAAGTGTGTGGATCAAAACCAAATACCAGACTTATCTTTCCACTTGATTTGAATCCATTCCAGAAATGTAACTTCTTAAACAAACTGCATTTAGAGAGGTGCTTTATACTTCCTGAACTCTACAGTATTATAAATGTTAAATGATTTTTGCTGCTTAGTGTGAGGTGAGGGGGTTAACTGTCTTCCCATTATAGCAACATTCCATCATATCTTGCCAGTTTTACTGTGATAATCACATACATGGTCTGTCCCAAAAGTAGTGAGAATTATTTAAAAAAAAATTTGTTGAACATACATGCAATTATAGTTTATCCCCTTCAAAATAGGCTCCTTGTGATTGAATACAGCAGTTCTAGCATTGCTGCCACTCTTCATAGCAGTGGAGGAAGTCTTCACTTGAGATGTTGTTCAAAGCCCTCATCGCAGCTGCCTGGGCATTTTCAACTGTCCCAAAATGATGTCCTTTGAGGTGGGTTTTGAGCTTGGGGAATAAAAAGAAATCGCACGGAGCCAAGTCAGGGCTGTACGGTGGGTGGGGAAGTGTTGTGATATTATTTTGAGCCAAAAATTCTCTCACAGCAATTGATGTGTGACTTGGCGCATTGCCGTGGTGAAGGAACCACATGTTTGCAGTTTCACGGCGGACAGGCACAATTCCATTTCTCAAACGTCCGAGTACCTGTAGGTAAAATGTTTGATTCATGGTCTGTCTGGGTGGCACAAACTCCTTGTGAACTCCTTTTGAATTAAAAAAAAAAAATGATGACGAGCATGGATTTCACTCTTGATTTGCTCATTCGGGCCTTCTTTGGTCGAGGTGACTGGGAAGTGTGCCACTCTGAACTCTGTCTTTTGGTTGTGCGATCGTACTCGAAAACCCAAGTTTCATCTCTGGTTATCACTTGCTGCAGAAAGTCGGGCTCACTTGTCACACGATACAAGAGTTCCCGAGAAACCAACACATGATTTTCGTTTTGTTCATCAGACAAATTCTTCAGGACCAGTTTCACACAAATTTTTCTCATGTGCAGATCTTCTGTAACGATTCGGTGGACATCCATTTTCGGTAGTCCTACCTCCTCTGCAATTAACCGCACATTCAAACGTCAGTCTCTATCCAGAACAGCCTTCATACAAGCTACATTGTTCTCAGTTCTTGAAGTTGAAGGACGCCTTGCATGCTGTTCGTCCTCAACGCTCTCCCTTCCATCCTTGAACGCCTTGTGCCACCTGAAGACTTGGGATGAAGACAAAACAGCATCCCCATAAGCTGTCCTCAACAACTGCAACGTTTCGGAACCAGATTTTCCGGGTTTTGCGGAGAACTTAATCGCCTAACATTGCTCCAGACTCCTCTGCATTTTCACCCATGACAAGACACAAAAACTGCTACGCACTTTGCTAACGTACTGACTGCAACAAAGGCGCGGACTCAACTGAGGAAGGTCAAACTGTGTACCTGGGTTCCCCCTCCACCTGCCTCGACCCCCCACTTTCCTTCTCTGGCCCTTCTGCACTGCGCAAAAAAATCATTCTCATTACTTTTGGGATGGACCTCGTATTTCAAATCAGACTATTTGAAATATGTTTCATTATTTCTAACCTTTGTAGTTCATTGCTAGACTGACAGGTTCAGTTCAAGTCAGAATGCGTTATGCCAAGCAAAACAGTTGTTCACCAGCTCTTCCATTAAATTACCATACATGGACTGTCAAGCAATTTGATGGCAGTGGACCACAAAGGACGTTATTCATCAGGAGATGCCAATAGACTGAAATAGCAGCATGTAACTAAACATGCATTTGTTTTGTTTAAATTGAGAAAAGGTTTACAATATAATTTCAAGAGTAGGAATTTTAAAATGTACAAAAGATTTTTATATTATCTAAATGAGTGTTTACCAGGTGCTAAAGACCAGGGATTGTTACCCTAGAGAGAACAAATAGTCACAGACAGTGATGTCTTATTTATGACACTCAGCTGTATGTTGCTTTTACTGGCTGCACAGAGAGTGGTGTTTGTAGCCACCAAGAGTCTTTGTCTAGTGTCCAAGAGCCTTTGACTCTTCAGCATGCAATCACTTATCGCTCTACCTGTTTACCTGCTGCAACCAGGATAGCATACTCAGTATAGCAACTTTCTATGGACTGGATGGTCCAGGGTTCAAATCCTTACAGGGGCAAGAGATGTTCTCCTGTCTAAAATGCCCAGAGCAGGTTTGGTGCCCTCCCATCTTCTTATTCATTGAGGACCATTGCTCTGTCCTGGGCATAAGGTGGCCATGGTGTGAAGCTGACCACTCACCTGCTTCTAGTGCCAAGATTAAGAATGAGAGGAGCTATACCTCTGCTGTCCCTGCATGCCTTAATAGCATGGAAAGGAACAGCTTCACTTCTACCACTTGTGGAAGCAGTTGTGTTTTATGTACTGCCATTTATTAACCAACACACACCACACTGCGCATACTAAATCACATATTAGTTAGTGCTCGGACGCGTTTTGTTGTCTACTGTCACCATCTTCAGGGGTCCCCGTCTAACCGTAAACTCTTTGCAGACACATCAAATGATACAGGCACTTGTTGGCTGTTCTTTTTAAGATCATAGGTATTAAAACAAAGATATACACCTTTGAATGTAATTAAAGTTCTTTCAGTACTGTGTACGTCTCTTGAATCAGATAAAACCAAAGGTGCATAATGTTTTAACACTGCCAGTTACTCAGTCATAGAAATATGTAGTAAAACAGTTAAAAGTTAAAATACTTAAAATATAGAAATTCTGGCGTTGAATATCAGGTGCATGTGGAATACAGACATGATGGCATCTATTTTTATTTGAATAACATCTTTTTGTATGTTTTTGGAGATCATATGCCATCCCAAACTGGGTGCATAACTTCAGTGACATTCAAAGGTGTGAGTCTGTTTTAAAACTTACAGTCTCATGATGAACAGTCAACAAGTGCTTGTATCATTCCACGCATTTGGAAAGAATTTACGTTTAGGCGGGGCTTCCTGAAGATGGTGTCAGTAGACACTGAAACATGTAGCAGTAGCGACTAATATGTGTGATGTAATATGCAGTGTGGTTCTTAAGTGTTGGTTAATACATGGTGATTTGAACATGATGCATGGTACATACAATATTAATGTGCTTTATGTGGTTTATATTTGATTGATGGATACGTTCTAGGCTTTCGTGCACTCTCAAATGTAAGTTCTGTTCATATGCAGAGGTTGCAGAGAACAGGTACAGCAATCTGTGAGAACATTGTTTCATGTTTGGCAGGTTAAATTGTGATTTACATACAAAAACTACTTGCACATATCAGATGAAATTTTTATGCTGCTGTTTGGTCTGGTGACATTGCGAGGCCTGGCACTGGACACGCACGTTTGTATTTTCCTTATTGCTCAGTGAGTGTGTTCATATCCAGTTCACCTTGTTTCTAAAGACAAACAGCAGCTCTGTTCAGCCAGTGTCATTCAGAAGGATCATTAACCCATTTGCTGTCCTACTTTAACTCATTCGTATTTTCTTGGACAGGTGTAATCAGGAAAGTAATATTAGTATTTGTAGTAGTACCAGATGTTACCAAAATAGTTTTGACATCTGCAGAATAATTTTTTTTTTTAAAAAATGGGGTATTTTTTCATGTAATAGCCAGTGAATGGGTTAAGATGAATTGATGTGTTTTGTGATGATGGTACATTGACAGTAATATTTTATATTTGTGGTAACTTTTTGCATCAGCTACCGTGCAGCCAAGCACTGTTGTTGTTATTATTGTTATTATTATTAATATTGATATTATTTTATTGATTGTTTGTTATGTGATTGAATAAATGCTTTTATTTGTTACCTGTGCCTTATCCAAAATAAACATTGCTAGTTACTAAAATTTCTTTTGAAGGTTAGTAATAATCTCCCATCGCCATCAGTTCAGCCACAACTTACATGTGAAGAAACTTCATTCAAAGGATGTAGCAGAAAACTGACAAAGTTTTTTAATATAAATAAATTTCAAATTCAGTATTGATTAAATATTTTGTAAAACACTGTAGTATGCAGTAAAGCCCTCTGGTATGAAGAAACCAGTTAACAGTATTTGTTATGCAGTTACTCTGTGCAGCTAAAATAAATCATCAGTTGGCATGCAGCACAATACAAGAAAAAAACTGTGTTTCAAGTTGATGGCTAGATCTGAAATTTTCAAATTGTTCATTTGCTAGTTGGTTTCAGTATGAGTTTGATTCTGTGTTTCACCTTCGTATTGTGGCTTAGTGGAAGTCATCTCACAAATGCATATTTAGAAAGTAACAATTATTTGTAGTCAGAACCACAACAGTAAGTTTTACAGGCTAAAATGTAGCATTTTATGATATACACCCTTGATGGTCCTTGTCTTTCCCACACTATATGACCAAAGCAAATGACAGCTCCTAAACGAGGTTTCTGCTTGAAACTAAAAAGCTGTATCCCACATGTGGAGCAAGACTTTACTCAAATTATACAGGGTGGGGCATAAAGATCTCCCACTTTTTGAAGGGGCACTGTGAGGGCTGTAGTGGTGGTAGAGAGGTGGGGGTAGTGTCATGCGGTTGGTTAGCCTCTACCGTTGTCAATACCCATAATGGTTTGGACCGGTGAACATCAGGGCTTTGTTGTTGTTCCCTGGGCTTTTGATCTCTTTAAGGGGAGACGTGGAGTGGCCGGCACGGTCACCTGATTTAAGCCCGTGTGACGTTTTCCTTTGGGGATACCTAAAGGAAAAGGTTT
>Ga0123354_10003237_pt1 | contig 22343 bp, 12 predicted proteins | sample TergutLab28metaG_2_FD_97872 | JGI IMG/M metagenome (GOLD analysis project Ga0123354, IMG submission 97872) | Labiotermes labralis P4 segment gut microbial communities from Petit-Saut dam, French Guiana - Lab288 P4 | ecosystem: Host-associated > Arthropoda: Insects > Digestive system > Gut ... | reverse complement strand
GCATGTTCCCCTAATGTTTCTGTCAGAATGGCATGAATTTCCTTCGGCGCCTTGCCTTGCAAAAAAAAAAAAAACTTGATGACAGCTCGCGTCTCCTTGTTGTTGAAATTGCGCGAGTCGCCTGACATCCTTCCTTTCAGCCTCTGTAACAAGATAAGACTTGCAATTCGGCACATGAACAAATCTCTCTTTCCAACGACACTATCGATTCCGTCCTACACCATCGGGAAGTAGGTCGGGCTAAGGACTTATCAGCACTCCGTCGTATTTGGTGAAGGGATTACACCCACAGCCATATCGTGGCCATCTGCAGGAAGGTGTCTGCTTCTCATTGGCATAATCGATACTCTCCATGGTAGATTCCGCATGTTCACAGTGTGCTGTGCTGATAGGTGTCTCAAAAAATCCCAATCATAGTTCAACTTCAGAAAGAGATCTGCTGGTCAGGTTAACGTAATTACGTCTGCTGTTGAATACAACCCAAAATGCAGTTGAATTTTATCTGCACAACAAAATGTACTGGCACATCTCTAGAGCAGTAGTTGCAACAAGTTTTCCTGCATTCAGTGGACATTACAACATTGGACTGATGCTTCATTTGACTTTTAAGAACAGCAATCAATGACTTTACTTTCATATGGGTAAGGAGGTGCAGTGTTCACTAAAAAGTATTTCCTGACTAAAACAACAATTATTCAGCTGTAGATTACAGATGCTGAATTGAAAACATCCATCTAACATGGGAGATTAAAACAAGTTTTTATCTTCTTATTATGGCTGTAAACTGAGGAATTGTGCTTCTATTCATGGCAATGGAGAGACATTTTCTCTTCTCTGATGTGTCCTAGACAAACTCTGGGGTCCACCCAGACTCCTATTCAGTGGCTATTGAGAGCACTTTCCCCGAGAGTGCAGCAGTCAGAGAGTGAAACTGCCCACTCACCTGCATCTAGTGGCAACGTTAAGAATGAGTGGAGGTATACCTCCTTTCCCCCATACATCATGGTGACATGCAAAGGGAAAACTTCACCTGTGCATTCTGAACGTTCTGTGACCAAAGGTTTTGAAATATAATTCTCTGACCAGCAAATTCTGTTAACCGCAAGAAAGACAAAGGTACAGACATTTGACAAAGAAAGTAAAATCCTACCTGAACAATTAATAAATATGCAGAGCAAGCACAGAGACTTCATATGTACATGTGATTTCTTCTGTGGCTGCCAATTATGAATTCCCATTTCATCCTCTTTTCCCCATTATCATTCTCAAGCCCTCTTCTGCACCACTCCACCTCTTAACATTCTGCCTGGCAGAAGCTACTTATCTTCCTCGACTGCTCTGAAGATGGAGGCAGAAGTTCCTGTAAATAGTGGACAATTAATCGTCAGTTGAAATGGCATGACATCCTGGCCTTATTAGGTCATGCATCTTGTTTTATTTTTAACAATCATATAGCTTCCACCTCTAATTCACATACTTTGATGTTTGTCAGAGGTGAGGTCAGGAAATGGGTATGACTCTGAAATCGAACTTGTTATGTCAGCACCATCAGGTACCATCAGTCATGACCTTGGGTATGACACTAGTACTCTTCTCATTGGAAAATATCTGCGTAATATCTGTGTGTACCTACAACATCCTGATTCATGCTGCAGCCATTTAAGACTCACTCAGAACACACACTGTGTGTGAGATGTGAAGTCCTTACAGTTGCTGCTATGAAGATTATTACTACATCATGAGATACCTTGTGGACTGGTAGAGATTTATCAGAGTTTCAGAAGATCATGTTGTATCCAATTCACTGAAAATGAAACAATGGTAAATTTCCACTAGACTACGTGGTATCACAGCCCTGAAGATGGTAACACTGGATGTATTTCATGTTAGAATGGTACTAATTGCTGTAACTGTCACTCTGTTGCAGGGGCATTGACACCTCCACTCAACTATTACAGAGCAGCTGTACAGCAACATTTCCTTCAACCACGACCAAAGAAGCTGGAAACTGAAGTGCGTGGGCTCTTAATATTTGGTGAACTTGATGCATATTTGGTTTTAGACGGCATCAAAGTGGCTCAGGATTTTGTCAAGAACCTTGAAGGGAGAATTGTTAAGGGCGCAAACCATTTTGTTCAGCAAGATGATCCAGATACAGTGAACAGATACATGAGGGAATTCCTTGAGAAAAATTGAAAATGACACCAATTAATATCAATGATTGATCATGATTAAATAGGCTACTTATGTAATAAATTCAAAATGTGTTATGATGAAAGTTATAAAATATAGTTCTCTGAGTTTTCAGTATGTGTTATGAACAAAGAGATAGTTTTTCCTTCTTTCTCCTCTGTAATTGTGCCCAGTGTTACCATCACCATGAGCTGTTGTGAACTATCACATAATGTTCTAACAAGACATTTCATCCTATTGACAGACAAAGATATGCAGTGGTGCAGATGGTTGAGGCATTGCACTACAAGCCAGAAGGGCGCGGCTTTAATTCCCGATTGGGTCACTGACATTTTTCATTGACATAATCCTCCCGTCCACACTCACCCATACGTGCCACATGCCCAGCCCATTTCATTCTTCTTGATTTTATCACTCGCACAATATTGGGTGAGGAGTACAAATCATTTAGCTCCTTGTTATGCAGTCTGCTCCGTTCCCCCGTTACCTCGTCCCTCCTAGGTCCAAATATTCTCCTCAACACCATGTTCTAAAACACCCTCAGCTTCCTTTCCTTCCGCAATGTCAGCAACCAAGCTTCACACCCATACAAAACAACAGGCAAAATTATAGTTCTATATATCATGATCTTTAAATTTTTTGATAGCAACCTGGAAGACAAAAGGCTGTGCACCGAATGATAGCAAGCATTTCCTAACCTCAATCTGCTCTTAATTTCTTCCAGAATAGAATTTTTATTTGTTAAAGTTGTTCCCAAATATTTAAACTCTTCCACCCTCTCGACGGTACCATTATTAATCCTCACACTCTGAATTCGTCCTGCATTCTGATCTCGAGACATGACCATGTACTTAGTTTTATCAGCACTTACTTCCAGTCCAATCTCCCTAGTAGCAATTACTAGATCTTCTGCGTTTTCCTTTAGAGTATGTATGCTTCCTCCCAGTATATTGACATCATCGGCATGAGCCAGAAGCTGATGTGTACCATTTAGTTTCAAGCCATCCTGGTTTACCTGAACCCTCCTAATGGCGTACTCTAAAGCAAAGTTAAAAAGCATTGGTGATAGAGCATCTCCTTGTTTCAAACCATTCCTAACAGGGAACCTGTCAGACACATTCTTGCCTAACTGGACTCTGCTATATGTTTCAGTCAGACTCATCTTTATTAAACTTACAAGTTTCCTAGGGATGCCAAACTCAATGAGAATCTTATATAAATGAGAATCTTATATAAGACCTCCCTTCTAACTGAATCATAGCTTTCTTGAAGTCTATAAAGAGCTGATGAACTTCTTCATCGTATTCCCATTTTTTTTTTTTTAAGTATTTGACAAATGCAGAATATATGATCAATAGTTGACCTGTTATGTCGAAAGCCACATTGATGATCCCCGATAATTTCCTTCGCATATGGAATTAACCTTGAGAGCAGGATGTTGGATAACATTTTGTAAGTGGTTGGAAAAAGTGATATGCCCCTATAATTACCAGTCTTAAAGTACCAAAAATTAGGAAAATTTTACTATATGAAATGAAATTTCTTGTAACAAATAACAGCTGCCTCCAGAACCCCTGACTAGGGGGCTACCATCCCCAGATCCCCATTCTGTCTGTCCTCTGTCCTCAACTGAATTTGTTGAACCCCCCTCCCAAAACAAAATTCCTGGGTATGCCACTGATTACTAAAATCTGTTTTATTACCATTCTTATAGATAGGTATTATGATTGACTCCTTCCACTCCTCAGGCAATTCCTCCTTATTCCAAACAGAAATAATAAGTTATGAATCTCACAACAAATTGTCTTACCCCCTGCTTTAATCAATTCTGCTGGTATTTGATCAATACCTGGCTTGGCTAAGGTACTAGTTCTGCTGTGTGTATTTCTGTTTGCCTAACATCATTAACCCCTTGTACATTCAATAGCTGGGAGAAATAGTTCCTCTACCCAGCCAAAATATTGTGGGAGTCTGTAACCAAATCACTTTTATCATCCTTCATTATATTAGTTCTAGGCTGATAACCCTTCTTGAAGTCATTGATACCCTGTACAAATCCCTAATATTTTTGATCTTACTGTTAGTTTCAAGTTCCTCAATTTTAGCTTTCAGATATGCCTTCTTTTTGTTCCTGAAATGTCTGCTAGCATCACGTCTTACATTGTTCAGATTATCTACATTGCTTTGGCTTGGATCATGTATTCACTGCATTTTAGCCTACTTCCTTTGATCTAAAAAACCTAAACATTCATCATCAAACCATGGTTTATGCTGCTTCAGTTCTTGCAAACCTAGACTCTTTTTAGCTGAGGTTTGGTGTTCTCTTTAATGTTCTCCCAAGCCCTATTTATGTCCTTGTCATCACTTAATTTCTCCAAAGCTGCAAACCTGTTTGTAATCTCAATCTGATACTGTTTCCTAACCTCAAGCCCATTTAGCTTCCACAGATTAAATCTTCCCCCATCAAACCTCTGTGCTGCTTGTTTACTTACTGCCACTCTTTCCCTAACTTTTGCAACCACCAGATAGTTATCAGTGTCACAGTTAGCTCCCCTGAAACTTAGCACATCTAGTACGCTCGAATGGTATCTCCTATCTATCAACATGTGATCAATCTGGTTGTGAGTCTTCCCAACAGGAGAGGTCCAGGTGTACTTATGACTCTTTTGGTGCGGGAACATTGTGGTCTTAACAACAAAATTTTTTGATGTGGCAAAGTTTACTATTCTAACGCCATTATCATTACTAACCTGATGTAGACTCTCATTCCCAATTGTCAGTTTGAAAACATTCTCTCTCCCCACTTTTGCATTAAAATCTCCTAATAGAATTTTCGTATGGTACTTAGGAAAGTGATAAAAAAAAACCTGTGTGTATGAATAAGGAAATTGAAATCAAACACCTAGAAGCATCAGACCTGCTCTAATTCTTCATAAAAACTGTCTTTTGAATCATCACTTTTCTCCTCACTTGGTGCATGCACATTTAGAAAAATATTATGCCAGCAACCTCTCAGAACTATACATGACACCCTATTGCTAACAAACTCTACTCTCTTAACTGCCAATATTATTCTGTAGTGTACAAAGAATTCTGTTCGCAATTGATGATTTTTATTTCATTTTCCATATAAAAAATTATAATCCTCTGCTCTTATTGTGCCCTCTCCATCCCATGTAACCCTCTGCACACCCAATAAATCTAATTTACATCTAGCCATTTCCCTGGATGCTGCCGTAAATAAACCTGCCCAATACAGGCTCCTAATATTCCAAGTACCAAATCTCATGCCCTTTTTCCATTGTTTAGATCGTACCAAAATATCAGTCCAGGTCCAATGCTTTGTCTGTGAATATTTTGTAACAAAATACGTTTTAACAGGGAGGAGTTGTTAGCACCTCACCCAACCACCAAGGTGGAGGACCACCCCCTGTCGGCTTCCCCAACTGCTTATTCAATATGTTCGCAGCCACACTCCATATTGGAGGCCGTTCCTCCATCTGCAACTTGAGGACGCACCATGCCGTGGTGACAGGAACCCACTTACTACATGGCATACACACATACACAAGTACAATTACAATGGTGGTGTAGGATATGAACTTCAATGTAAAACGCAGATGTGGGAGGAAGCTTAGTTATTCATGTCACTCAGTTCAGGTTTTACTGTAAAACCGTCTGTTCAGGGAAACAAAAACATCTCACTGCACTTACATCCCTACAAATATTCCTGGTCTTTAACTCCATCAAATTATGACTGCTTTTGCTTTGGAATTAACTTTCAACCCTTAATCATCTGTCCTGTTCTGCAATCAACAGTTCTTATCCAGCCGTTTCTGCGAAAATGTGGATGTTTAAATTTCCAATTCATAATAAAGTCAGTTATGTAGACACGGTTCTATCAACAAGTCTCTGCACAGTATCAATAAGGATAAGAATGTGCACAAGTTCAGAGCAATACTGCACAGGTTCATACAATACTTCAGGTCCACAGTCTTTTTCGATCATGACCTATATCTACCGTGTAGTCAATAAGAGGTCTCCTGAAATAGTCATTTATTTTTAAAATTCCCATATTTACTGCCGTCGAACACAGCAATCCTTTATTGCGTTCATCAATAATGCTACATGTTTCGATTCTTCACATGGACCATTATCAGCCATAGAGTATATATTTAAGTTGTTTTGATGATGTGTTGGCAGGAACAAAGTTCACGCTTTACATTTTTGTACGCCAGCTGCACAAAAATTTAACGCTGCAGGTTGGCTGCATTGGGATGCACATCTCATTAGTGAGTGGGTCCTTGCAAAGCTGTAACGGAGAGGCCACGATCGTGATATTTGTGTTCAAAATTTAATAGTACTAACCCTTATTGCTTCAGTAACGTAGGTGTGTTCGGCCGTATTGTATTCGGTAGTGGCAAGATTAGTCGTTAAGCTGCTGAATCTTACAATGAGTGGTCCCTCAATTTCCGAACAGGAACGTGTTACACGAGAGTACTGGGCGTCTGATTTGTCTAAGAATGTCGGTAAGGTTAAGTTTGAATCATGTGTCTATTCTAAATAATTCTTGCAAGCATACATACTAAGGTGATGATAATTCTGAAGATTTGATTCGTATTCCACAATTAGGGTGGCCTAAATAATTCACAACGCTATCAAAATGCGCTTTGTGGGGTGTGTGGGAGGGAATATTTGCTTCCAGAGTTGTATATTTCATGCCGAATCCCCGTAGTGAAAGCAGCAACAGCAAACATTCTTTTTTCTCCATTGGGGTACATTATTCTGTGATATATCTGACAAATTTACGGACACATCACAGCTTACTTGAAATTTGTAACACACTAATGACTATAGCAAAATAATCCTGTGCATATTTATTAATACATAGTCCACAAGTCTTCATTTTCAAATGAGCACAGCAGTTCCATTTTTACATGAACATTTTCAAATATGATCAGTTGTGCTGTTATATCAGCAGATGAAACAATAAATGACTTGTCCCAGTACTTCACGGTGTGTACGGCAGAACATAATAACTGTCTCAGTATCCTTCATTTTTATAGAACATGTCACAAAAATAGCAAAATGCGTCTGTATACGATAGGCAGGGTATTGACGTTAAAGCTGTTTGGTCGAGTTCAGTAAACATATCCATGGTATGCTTTTCTGGAATGATGTTTTGCTAAGCAGGTGAGTTTTTAGTAGACTTTGTTGTAAACAGCATGATTGTGTTTGAAGGTATTTGAGACTGGTTAATGTAAAATGTTTTTGTAGGGGAAAGTTATATGAAATTATCATATTCGATTGTACTTGTAGCATCCTTCGCAAAAAATACAAAAATCTATAATCAGTTTGTGGTCGTTCATCCACCCATCTGCCTGCATTTCATTTCAGAAATTGCTCACTGTTGGTCAGCTCCAAAAGTTGTCATTCAAGTTCAATTTTGGCTTGTGATGTCAAATAGAAGCATGTAACAACATTTTCTCAGAAATTTGTGGAAAGAACAGTGTACATGAAAAAGACATGGGGCATTGTACAATTTTTAGTTGAAGAAACTGTTGATAGCAATATGGCAAATACTGAATGAGATATGACGACAGTTTTTGAGAATAAACAGCTTTACAATGGTATATTTTCAGCAGACTGTAACAAAATGGATGCTTGCTCTTCTTTGCTTTGTCTTTTGGAGAGAGGTTTTTTTCCCTCCTCCCCTGGTCCTCTTCTCCCTGTATCCATACCATTTTTCTCCACATATCCTGAAGTTGTAGGGATCAGGTTCAACTAAATCACTTTTACTGTCATGATGCAATCATATAGTTTCTAGGCCGAATAATTTCTAAACAACAAGAAGAAGGAGGAGGAGGAGGCATACTGTTCTTTCAACTGTGTCACTTTCTAAGAATGCCAAGACCAGTAATGGAATTCACATGTATATATGTATACTTAACAAGACATTACTCAATAAACATGTGATACAGATGTATTCCAAGAGGGAAATGATTAGCAGTCTCTATCTACACCCAACTTTAGATTTTTATGCTGGCAGCAGTAGTGTCATCTCATGGTAAGGTGAGAAACTATGTGATTGCACCATTTACTTACTAGATTACACACCAGCATATTACAGAAAACCATAACCATGGAGATAATAAATTATAAGCATACTTGACAATGCTGTGGATTATAATTTACACCTACTTTTTGTGTCATATTAAGTGACTGTTTTTTAAGGTTTCTGTTCTTTTATGTTTTGTTCTTTTAATTATTCCAGAGAAACTTAATATAAACTTACCAAAGATGGCAGAACTTCATGCTAGTTTGCTTAGAAACAATATGAATGTTGTGAAGTATGTTAAACAGCTACAGTGTCATCTGGCAGATATGGAATATAAGAAAAACAGCAGCAGTAAACAGTGAATTGTAGGTGTGTATAAACTGTCATTTTATTTAATTTATGGTTTATGTAATGATGTTATGAGTGTCTCAAACTACATATCATGAAATTGTAGGATGGATAGTGAATGATGAATTGAAAGGTACATGGGAGGTAGGGGCTGTGGCCTAATTTGAGGTATGGAGTATGCTGCCTGGAGGAACTGAGGAAATCCATGGAAGAAACCTGACATTGGGATAGTTTCCTGGCTGGAATTAGAACCAGCTATAATTAAATACAAGTCAGAAGACCTGAGCTATCTTGCTTGATGACAGTAGAGGATACTTATATCCATGTCCTTGAGCACTGGAGGTAGCATGGACACACACTATAGCATAGGAAGCCTGCATTCTCTAAGTATTTATAGAGTCTGTTTTTTTCCCTGTGATATAACTTACCTTGTTTCATAAAACATTCCCCAAGTTCTGGCTTCCTCCTTGTAAGCAGACCTTATACCTTCCGAAAATATTTTTCAGCACATGATAAGAGCTGTAGTCTTAAAAGTATTAGCGATTTCTCTTTGCATATTATCTTTCAGTTCCTGCAAAGCATGTGGATTGGTCATATACACTAAACTTATAATATAAATATGTATAATATAGCCATACACAACTTTATATTTTATTAGATTATATCAGGTTATAATTCAGCTACATGTTTTGGCCAAACTGCAGGGAGAAGTGAGGAAGTTTCTTTTGAAAGAGAAACTTCTCTGCAATCTCTTAATAAGAACCATACAGAAGGAAATTCGTCAAGAAAAACCTCACCCCACCACTGTGTACCCCCATAAAACACTCCATCAATTTTACTATCTGTTTCTTAATAATTTTTTAGTACTTTTTGATGCCTTTTGTATAAAAAAATTATCACATTTGAATTTTAATCCTCAGTTTTTTATATGGCATAACATAACTATTCTAACCATTTCTTGTAATACGAGATCTCGTAGATTGAAAGCATTATCAATTGTACACCCCACCTACTCAAAGATCAGCCTGAAGATGGCCCTGCAGTTTGGCTGAAACATGTTGCAGCATTATAACCTGATATAATCTAATAAAATATAAAGTTGTGTATGGCTATATTATATATATTTGTATTATAATTTTAGCATATCAACACAATGGGGATGTCTCTCTTAAAAAAAAATCTTATACACTTTTAACTTTCAGTGTGTCCCACAAATAATAATTCCATGGATTCAAATCTGAAACTCTAGAGGGCCACAGTCCTTGATTTACCAACTTTTTCACCAAACATCTCTTCGAGAGCAGCAATTGACAGTTTGCTACATGTGCTGTGGCATCCTGCATGACCTACAGTAACTGAATTTGTTTTTTCTTCTTGTAGTTCTCTAAATAATGGTGTCAGAATAAAACCGAAGGCCACGATAGAGATTTATTGTTTTTAAAAGAACATGGGTCATATGATTTTATGCACACTCACTGCCACAGCCACTGCACATCAGATTCGAAATCTGTCGTGCTGCATGGGGATTTTTGGAACACCAATTCTGCTACTGTGTTTACATTCCCATTTAATGTAAGGAATGTCACCTTGCCAAAGTGTGGCAAATGAGCACCCTCTGTTCAACAGAATACAGTTCTCACACAGTGACTTATAACACATGACCAAGTGTCCATCTCAAGTCCCAGCACTAGTCAGACTAGCACCCTGCCAAGTTGCCTCTGCAGGGATGCTCACATTTTCCCTTGCTCAGGGAAATGGTTAGAGGTACTTCCTATATTAAATATCAGAAATGAGGATGTTGTACACACCAAAATGCAGAAGGAACCAAAGGAGACTGATGAAGAGATGATAGCTAGATGATTGATGATGATGATGATGAGGAGGAAGAGGAGGAGAAGGATGATGGGGATGTTAGGATAACAAAAGCAATACCTACAGTTGTGTTGTAATTTTATGATCCCTAGTACATCGTTTATCACTGTCCACCTTGGAACTGCATTAGCCAAAGGTCCATATGTTTGCTAGGATGCTGCCAGTTGTACATGCTATTTGTGAACACTGCCCCACTACCACAGTTCTGTCTCCCATTAGACATTCTGCTATGCACTGTGTTCACTGGATGCTTGTGACTTCAACTGCATGCTTCAACTTTGGAGTCAGGTTGAAGACCTGACAGCACCTGAAAACGCCTCTCGGAGATGTGTTAGTGCAATTCAGTAATTTTAGTACTGCATTAGGAAGCTAATGAAGGTGGATGGGCGTTGTACATGGGACAGAGGAACAGCTACAAAATGCAGCACTGAACTATGCCTGTGCAGTCAGTGCCACTTGGCTGCTCACTGCTTACGTGTGGAAACAGTGTCAACTGTCTGCCGGTTAGTACTGCTGACTGCCTGACCTTGCACTTGAAATATTGGTACACATTAAATACCAGTTCTTTCTTTTATTCTTGGAGAAATGTGACAGTGACAGTGTTGGCACTGTCTTTTGTTGGAAGTACTAAAACTTTATTTATAAGATAAAGATGGACTTCTGACACTGGAAACACATTATGGTGTGAACAAAGATGGATTCCTCCATTTTCAGATATTGGATAAACCTCTCTTGAGATGTTTTATTTACATGAAGAATTACTGCACTTAAAATTTAAACACAACTGCTAGTCTAGTGTACAACCAAATTAGTTCAAATACACCTAAAAAAATATTAAGCTTATTCATACCTGGGGGCTGTTATGGATGACAATGAGGCAATTAAAAACGGTCCCCACTGGTATGCAACAGTCACTCCAGCTGATCAATGCCCTACACAGGCTGCTACTGCAACCACTGTACCACCACAGTCCTAATATCTTCATCCATCCTGAGGCCAGAGCCATTTAGCACTTTCCTCAAAAGGATAAACACATTGAAGTCGCATGGTGACAGTTCCAGCCTGTATGGAGGATGGTCCAGCACCTTCCAGTGCACAGGGTGTATATGTCTTGGACAGTGTAGGCCACATGGGGATTGACATGGTCTGCATCATGACACTCATTGTGATCATGCTGAGACGCTTTCTCTTGATGCCAGTATGTAGGATTGAGAAGGTTCCACAGTTGTGCTGTACACAGGTGGTGATGTCATGGTGCTTGAATACAAAAGCACTCTAAGGCCTTAGGCCCTAGATTCAGAGTATATACGATATGAAGGTTGCAGTGGTGAGCTGATCCCACTCGTAGCTCTGGGAGTTCTTTGCACAGGGTATCAGTTTGTATGTCAGTGGGATGTATACCTCAACACGCATGCAAACTACATATTTTTACCAATTGCTACAGCTTTACTCAGAACAACACTCAGATGGGTCATTTGAAATATCCATATGAATGTACTGCAATAAGTATGAGTCATGAAGCAGTCTCCATGTCCAAATGTACTCCTGTTTATGCTGTTTATAAAGTGCATCCAGATAGTGACTATATTGTTAGCCATTCACTGCTGGGACAGATTAATCAGCTATATCAAGGCCATGTGCTGAAGTCTGAATATCCAAGTGCATTATAATTTTCTTGATTTTTGTGTCGAAAACATTAACAGTTGTGTAATTATTGCTCTTCATTATCTTTGTCTGTAAATGTATTCAGTGGTTTTACTGCTAGTGGTTTTACTTCATAACTAAATGGTAGGATCTCTCCCCATCTGCGTCGTGTTCCCACATTGCTGTCACTGATTCGACGTCTGGCTACAGGGACTGGCACACAGCTGTAAAAAAATGCAGTAGCTCCGTAATACCATAATCATGACCAAATATGCAAGTTATAAGGCAGCATGCCAATGGAACATCCATGTATATTACATTTTTATCCATTTATCTTCCACAGATGAATGTAAAGTCTTGCCACTAGTTTTTTAAAACTGTTATTCTCTTTAGTTAAATTCATCATTTGTTTTTCCACAAGGCTGTTTTTTTTCTCATAAACAGGCTAAAATGGTTGTGAAATTTAATGGATTACTCCTGCTGCTATTACTACCACTGCACCATTCTACCATTGCCACTGAAAAAGGTGAAGCTAAAGTTCTCCCAAGAACAGGCCACAAAGTCCCAGACAGTGAATAGAGGTGTAGCTCTACTCTTTCTTTAACCTCGGCGCTAGATGGGAGTGGGTGGTCAACACCACGCCCCGGCCACTTTACTCCTGGGAAAGAGACCTGGTACCCATTGGATAGGAGGCTGGGTGGGTCCCGGGGCCGGTCTGGATGGGTGCGGAAAATCTCGCCCCCACCGGGATTCAATCCCCGGACCGTCCAGCCCGTAGCGAGTCACTATATCGACTACTATATCCCGGCCCACCTACCATTATCACTACCACTATTACAGCACTTCAGTTGAATGTTATGCATTGTCTAACTGAAAAATGTCCTTACAACATTCCATTTTGGAGACTGGATCTGTTCCTATCTTCAGGGAGGGGATGTAACTCTGTTTGGCCCTTTATATAAACTTGATATTCATCAGAAGTCACAGAATCAAATTCAAAGTGATGACGATGTATAAGAGGTGCACTGACGGAGGTGAGAGCTCAAATGCAAACAATTGTGGCAGATAAGTTGTGGTAATATAGCAGAGTGAATGATAGAATTACTTGGCAGGAAACAGAGGCTAAAACTATAAATATGCAAGTCCATAAACCAACACCAAGCAGGCTGAAGTAGAATTAAGAAGCAGTGTAATGCATACTTATGGAGGCACTCCAGGTGGCTAGAGTTGTAAGTTATCGGTTTCCTTGGTGAAGACTGGTATGTTTTCAGAATTTTGTATTTTAATCAGACAAGGGATGAAGTACAGCTCGAGTTCTTGTACTTACTTGCATGTTTTCTGGTCAAAATAAAACCCAGTACTGCACTCTTTGGTGTACCGACAGACACACACACAGTTCTTCGGATCCCACAGTTTGGTGTCATTCTCTGCTATACATTTCTGTTCATCATCCATATTGATACAAACACAGCCACATTCACTCTTTTCATATTGTTGTAACTCATTGCAGTGCTGGAAAGAGATAGTTACATCATAATCCTAACCATTGTTGTGCAGTATACAGAAAGGAGGGAAGATTGAAGCTGCTCTGCTGAAAAGACTGTTCCTGATTTAAGAGAAAGAGGCTTAGGGAGAAATAAAGTTACTTCCTGCTGAGATTCCTACTCTGCTCAGCTAATGAAAACAGCTCTGACCTAGACAGTATGGGGAGGGTTACTTATTGCCAGGCTAACCTTGTGGAGAAAATGTATAGGTCACGTTAAAAGCACATGTTTCTACCACTCCAACTGTCATTTTGTACTAGTCATCATTTCTTAGGTATTCAGTTGACAGCAAGACTAAAGTCAAATTAAGTCAGAGCTGTAACCAGGCAGAACACAACAGAAAGTAATACCAGTGTGGATAAGAAACCAACTAGATGTCACATTTGTGTTACCTTTTATTTCTCCTTTACAAGTTGCTCAACATGTTTCAGGCAACCATGTGCCCATCTTCAGGAGCTGATGACTGAGTAGTGTTTTTGCCACATGTTGGTATTGTGCCGTGGCTGCAGGAAGGCCGTCAGAACCGGTTAGCAGGTAGTGGTCTATTGAGGAGTTCGTAGCACAATGTAGTTGTGCTATGAACCGGTTGTGACAGCCTTTCTGCAGCCATGAAACAGTACCAACACGTGGCGAAAACACTACTCAGTCGTCAGCTCCTGAAGATGGGCACATGGTTGCCCGAAACATGTTGAGCAACTTGTAAAGGAGAAAATAAAGGATAACACAAAAGTGACATCTAGTTGGTTTCTTATCCACACTGAATTACAATGCACGGTCAACCACACATCAGAAAGTAATACCATTAACTTGAATGCACAACACATGACTTCACCTCAGGCCACTGTATTTTCTAAGTGAAATACTGCAGTTACGGGCCTGACTTAGCTTGCCACTGCTGTAAAGGTGAAAGTTGCTCTCATCAGTTAAGAACAGTAGTTTGTATTCTGCACTCAGTATAATAAATGTTTAGATGAACTGTACGTACATCTGTTTTGTTTGTTGTAACTTACGCAGTACTGCTGTCGGTAGCTCATACTATATAGTGTATACTATATACTGTATAGAATGATTGGATGATGATGAGTTACAAATGGGAGCATGTGGTCACGTCTTACTGCAAGGTACAATCCTGGCACCTGCCTGGAGGAACTGAAGAAATTCATGAAAAACCTCAGAATACAGTGTGAACATGGCATCTCCCAAATACATGTCAGATGTGTTACTGCTGGAGCCAACTTGCTCAGTAAACCTGACTTGCAAGATTTGTGAGAAAATCAGAAATGTTTGTAGAACTTGGTATGGAAGTCTGAAAAAAGATCACATGCTGAAAAATCACAACAGGTGGATGTTAACTGGACTGAACTGGCTCAGGACAGGGTATCATGGTGGCCTCTTGTAATGAGGCTGGTAAACATTTATTTTTGTAACAGCAGAACATTTCCTAAACAAATGAGTACAGCTGTGACCGAGGGAACAAAACCAACTGGTTATGTCAAGATTTGTTTAGACTATCAAAAGGGACATGCCCAGAATGATAATGTTGATGTTACCATGCTTAGTATTTATGTGGAAGTAAATTCCAGTTGACATCAGCTCTCCCATTGTGGGTTTGTTTAGTTCCTGGAGGCCATTTCTAGGATAGTACCTTAACCATTTTCAGATTGCAGAAACTAACCATAGTTCAGGACTTAGGTTAATTTTTCAAGCCAGATTTTGTGTTTTTAATGTCCGTACAGTACAGCAAAAGACATTTTCCTGATATATCACTCACAGGAAGTAAAACATGAGTAAGTGAATGACAGATTGCAGAGTATGCAGTGCAGGAGGATTAAAAGAAATGTCTCCACCTTTTCTCTCCAATTCATTTTCTTAATCATTCTTTTCATTCATATCCATCTGAAACATGGAGTTTTCTATTGTTGTTATCAGAGTGCAACAAACATTCACATTTTCTCTGGAGAACCCACGATCACTATGTAACTTGGGGGAATGTGCTATGAGAGCGAATCAGACATTGTGGTGTTGTGGTTGCACTCATATCTGGAACATCCCTCATATCAGTATTAAACTTAAGACTGAATGTCACATGTTTTTAATGGCTTTCCTTGGCTATTACCAGTCAATGCTAGAAGGGACAATGACCAAATTTGCAGATGAATGATTAATGCATTATCAAAATTAATTCATCATATACAAGTTTTTATTGTCTGATGCAGTTTATATCTCTACCTTCAGTGCCTTTCCTGTAAAAAGAGTGCTGGTATTTACTCCTTTACAGCAGGTAAAGTTGAAAATGTCTCTTCATACTACAAAAATTGGGAAATATATATATATTTCTGGTACTGTTTCATACTGCAGTAATACTGATGGAATACAAACAAATAAGATCTGTTTTTTCCCCTAAAATTTCTGAAACCATAATCCTGTTAATCAAGGTGCTGTTATGCCATAACATTGCATACGGTAAAAAATGCATATTAAAAACAACTTTGATTTATGAATTTATTTTGATTCTGCAGTTTGTGAGCTGTATTTTGTCTCTGGTTGTGTTATGATGCTGCCAGTTTCAGAGACTGTATAGCATCACTGGTAGGGCGGGTGGTGAGGAAATAATTGGAAGGAAGGTCATGGTCCAAACAAGACAGTATTCTGGGCATTTGCTTGGAAGGACTGAGGAAACTTATGAAAACCTTAAGGCTACCTGGTGCCCAAGTAAGACTGAGTGTCAAGTACATCCAGTAACCAACTAATTATGGGTGAAAACAATAAAACTGTACGTACTAACACTGTAGATTCACTGGTCATTGCCAAGCCCTACAGTTTTCTGCATAAGGGCATTCAGAAAATACAGTTTTACAGTCTGTACTTACCTCCTCTTTGACCCTGCAGTCACATTTACACTTTATGTGTTGCTCCACAGTAATATATTTTTTCCCTTTGTAGTTCAGTTTGGACCCTCCTTCATACTTTGTCTCTATAACCTGTCAAAATGCATTACAGGCACAGTTCAGTTCAGTTCATATTACATGCCCTGAGTTGAGATAGCATGGTTGGTACACAGACTAGGCTAGGGACTGGATAACTGATGAACCAAGGTTTCATTCTTGGTACAGGCAACAACATTTTTCTCTTCAAAGCATCCAAACTGGCTTTGGGACCCAGCCTCCTTTTCAGTGCATGCTGGGCACTCTGTTGCCAGGTTTAAAGAAACGTACAACCACAAGTTCACTTTCTCATGTGTGCATCTAGCCCTTTGGTGGCCATCTTTGACATTTCTAAGCATTCAGACATCTGAAAGAGCTGTAGCAGAATCTTTTGTAACCCTTTTACAGGTTCATTGAATTGGAAGGACAAAAGTAATTTTTGCTTTTGTCATAATGAACGTAAATTTGTCCTTGTGCACGTCATAAAGGCACATGGGTTATATTAACCTTGACACTATGTGGGGGTGTGTGGCCAGTGTCACATTCTTATCACTTTACCCTTCGGGGCAGATACCCTTGTACCCACTGAGTAGGCAGTTGAGTGGGTCCTATGGCTTGTCTGATGTTCTGGGAACAATAACAATCTCTTGCCCCTGCGAAGAATCAAACCGTGAGTCCTTAGGTGTCCTGCATTTAGCCTGTCAGTATACGGACTGTGATATACCAGTTCATGTCGTGTCATGTCAGTGACATTATTTTTGCCCTTCCAATACTATGAACCTGCAAAAAACTCAAATGTCCATACAAGCTGCAGTTTTAGCTGTTGTTCTGTATGGGTGTAAAGCTTAGTCTCTGATACTAGGGACGAATACAGATTGGGGTGTTTGAAAACAAGATGATAATGAGAATACTTGCAGCTGCACTTGAGCAACCTAATGTAAATGGCAGGACAATATTAAAAGGGATTTTCAAGAAACTGAATAGGAGGGTGAAGTGGATTTGTCTAGCTAAGAACACAGACTAGAGGTGATGTGTTATGAATGTGGCAATGAACCTTTGGATTCCATGAAATGTAAGGAATTTCTTGACTAGATGAAACTATTAGCTACAGAGAACAACACTACTCCATGGATTAGTAGTTAAGTTAGTTAGACCCAAGAGGGAGGTTGCATAATGAGGAGCTTCATAATTGTACTTGTTACCAAGTGTTGTTTGAATAGTCAGACTATTGGATGGGGCATAAAGCATACACTGGGCAGATGAGGAAGGGCACTGAGTTTTGGTCAGAAGGCTTGAAGGGAAGGGATGGTTTGTGGACACTTCAGTAGTGAGGGGAGTAAAATATTAAACTGCATCTTCTAGAAATAGGGTAGGAGTATTATGAGACTGGTCTGGTATGTCTCTGGATATGAGCCAGTGGCAGGTTCTTGTAAAAACCTTTGGGTACCATCAAAGTTGGGAATTTCTTGACTAGCTAAGTGGTTGTCAACTTGGTATTCCATGGGGTTGGTACATATCCAAAATACCAATTCGTGTTAGACTGTAACATGGGAGCCCTATAAGAAAAAAGAGAAATTGGAGTCTAGTACCTACTGTGTTGAAAAACAATTAAGAAAGACTAACTAATGTTAAGTACCTGGAAGGTAATGTATTCTGTGGCTGTAGGTTGGCAGCTTAGCAACTCGTGTGAACAGCACCCACCACAACGCTCCACACGGGTACATGGTGGATAATAAAACACGGACTTATCGTCATCATTTTGTAAGGTAACCGTAACCATTTCTGGTTCGCAGGTGGCTGGCTTTGGGAATACTGCAGCTTCTGTTGAGTGAAATACCACTTGCAAGTACATTCACATCATTGCACAATGTTTAAGTTGACTTAATCAGCAGTAACAGACAGTGAAAGAAGTATCAGAGAGAAAAACTTACTTCTGCCAATTTCATCTTCATCACCACCACCAAATCGATCTGAAAATAAATGTAAATTACATATTACAGTTTAACTCATTCAAATAACCACAAATACAGAGCTGTTGTACTGCAGTAATATGCAACTGAACAAAGTCACTCTCATATATTTACAACCTGCAGTTCTGATAAAGAATGGCAATATTTAAAATACATGACTCTGTTTCATCATTCATTTGTCTCAGTGTTTAGTGTTTTCAACTATATATATATATATTGTTTACTGAAGACAGCAGAGCTACATTAGCATAACTGGTATAGTGACTTGGCTATGGGCCACACAGCTGAGGAATTAAGGTTGGATTCCTGGCAGGAAACTGGCTTTCAGACTCAACCAGTCCCCCATTCAGTGGGTACCAGGGGGTCTGGGGGTGAAGCAGTTGGGGCATGAAACTGACCATTCACGTCCATCTTGTGGCAAGTACTATAGCCCACACAGGGGCAGCTGTTACCTTTACCCTCCAGAAGACATGAAGAGTGCAGATACTGCAGTCATTGTTATGCTTCATTGAATAGGTGTAATTTAAAAAAAGTTAAGATGACCAGTATGAATCTTTTTAGCTGTATGTTTTATTAAACACCACTTTTTTGGTGTGGGGGCATGTTTTGAGAAGTTTGATATGTGGTAGATTTAAACATCATGCAAAGTCAGTTGCTTGTTGTGGACCGGTGGAGGCAAGTTTGTCCCTGCAGATGTCATGAAGGCACAGAGGGGGAGATGAGGTATAGCTCCACTCATTCTTAACCTTTGTGCTTGATGGAGGTGAGTGGTCAGATTCATGCCTTGGCTGATTAATCCTGGAGAAAGAGCCCTGTACCCCTGAATAGTAGGCTCGGTGGGTCTTCGAGCCAGGCTGGACATTTTGGAGAAGAGAAAAATCTCTTTCCCCTGCCAGCAGTTGAACCTTGTATCCTCCAGCCCAAAGCCTAGGCACTTCCCTGACTGCTGTCCAGCTGCTAGTCCAATACAGATCAAAATTAGCTGCATTCTTTTGAAGACAACATGTGGCTGGATATCATTAGGTGGAAGACAGACAATTTATATATGTCATGTGGAGAGAACAGAGTAATCACTTCCATTTTGCCTTTTATGGTAGTGTAGAGCATTTGACAGCATCATTACAAGAATCCTGTAACAATGATTTTCTTCCCTTGATGCTGTCCTTCTGATAGCCTGATGAATATTCACATTCAGGTAGTTTCCTCATCGCCATGTCATACCCAGCCAAATGAACCATAGAAAAGCAATTATCAGGATCTCTGTTTCATAAAATGGTGCATATAACGTTCATTTCATATGCAAATGTGTTGAACTTTCATATACTAACTTGGTGATTCAAAAACTTCTGTTGAGTCAGTGGACATTCAGCTGTTCTAAATATTCTTTTCTGTCACCACAAAAACCCAGAGATGGATATGTTCTGTTAATTCACATCATTGTAAACCATATTTGTAACAATCATTTTAATATTATTTTCCTGTCTACAGCTCAATTTAACATGTGACCCCTTTACATGAAGTTTTTAACCTATGACCTTCCTGGAGCCCGATACTTGCTTCAACATCTATTTTCTGCAAAGAGAAAATATTGCTGCTTTGTACTGTGATTTCATATGATTATTACACTTATACTTATCATAACAATAATGGACATATGATTCTTACCTACTGTGCTGTGTTTGAGATACACAGTACATGTACATGCTATGTAAATTTTTATCTTAAATAATGTAAGTTTTGAGGCTGTAAGTCATACTGTCATGTCAGTAAGTTATACTGTCATGTCAGTAACCCTTTCACGCTGGAATTCAGTGTCCAGTTGCACTCTGCAAAAGACAGGGATTTAAATGACCTAAATGTTATTCCAGTGACTGTTGTGGTTGTTTGGCTTTCACAGAATTACACCGCAATCACAACCACCCTTCATATAAAGTGCAACAAATCCAACTTCTTGTATTGTGTGGCATTATTTAGGATCCCAGGCCTTCATTAGATGCTCTGAGGGCTGAAACATGTTGAGCAGTATATGATATGTAATTCACTGCATTTCTTATACATACAGTTTTGACTGTTTATTAAATGTCATCCTATTTTAATCTGTATATATATCCATGTTTCTGACATCCATACAAAACTGCTTCCCCTAGGTCCACCAAGGCATATCCTTGTGAGGTTTTGTTACCACATTAATGCACCTAGGGCTACAGCTGAGAGATGAAAGATGTTAGCTGGGGTTTCTGTTCTTCTGGGACATGATGCTGCATTGCTGGGTCATCTGTTGACCACCGTTTCAAGACCACAGTACCATATGCCAGAATAACAGAGATTTCAGCAACAGTACTGCAAACATGTGAAAAATGAAATGTTACCTGAGACAGTCATTAAAAAAGGAATCATCACATGTACAGGTGCCTGAATTTTCAGGGATAGGGGGCATGTAAATGAGCATGTCTTAGTTAATCTTGATATACAGATGCAGTGTTATGTTTACATTTAGGCCTACAGCTTACTGTAGGCCTAAATGCCACTCTTTGTGGTGTATCAGTTTTGTTTGAGTGCAAAGTTGCAACATGTTAGCTGCAGAATGACTCCAGTTCACTTTTAAATAATGTGTAGGGCACTAAAATACTACCATGATGATGGCAGCTCCTTAATTCTAGTGCCCGAATATATATCTTTTGTTTAATTAGTGCCACTAATAAAAACTTCTGACTTGTTACAGATGTTTAAAGATGTCCAGTTCTTATGCAATGGCATGTACTGATGATGAAAAACAGGCCGCTGTAAACTTTGCTGAAGTTTTTTGCACTCTGTTGGATAAGCAGCGTGACCAGTTAGCAACGTATCTTGCTGATGATGCCGTGTTAGATTGGTTTGGACGTACGATCAGCAGCAAGGATTCGATTGCTGGGTTTATGAAATTGGAGGTTCCTGAAACTGTGCACAGGTTCACATCAGTAGAACCTTCAGGTCCCATTCAGCATCGAAAGATGGCTCTTGTAACAGTGGATAATGATAACATTGTAATGCCATCGAAAGGTCACAAGTCACTAGATGATTCACTTTCTAATGATGATTTGGTAAAGCTACTGGATAATTCCAATTCTGTGGTTGAAGTAATTTCACAAGAATCGGATTTAATAGCAAAAGTTGATCTTGACAGCCTCTCCTTGCAGGACAGCAGCATTAGGACATGCAGTGTGCTCACATCTCCACAGTCACATTTTACAGATCCAATGAACAGTGGTATTCCAGTAGCCTCAGAGATACACAGCACTGCCAGACATGGAGGAGGTCAAGGTGACTGCCATCCTAAAACCAGTGTGATGTCTGTTACCAAAGTTAACAGATTTCTGGAAGCTCGTGGAAGTGTTCATTTCCAGCGTACCAGACAGCCTGGCGCGGCACCCAAGAATATGAGGCTGAAGGCAGATTTTATGAAATGGAGTCGCTTCTGCAAACTGCAGATTGCCTACAGCATCAGCCCAAACACGTGGTTTCACGGTAATGACTGTGTTGGGATTTCTGGTGAATTTAAAATCTGGCTTCTGAGATATCAAGATTATGCACGATGCAGAAGAAACCTCTCTGAAGCATTTGATCAAGCAAAATGAAATGGAATGGTAGTGTCAGTCTAGGAAGTGTGTCATCCCTGTTGTGTGTGTGGAACTTGGAAAATTGTATGTAGTCAAACACAACTGTGTCACATGAGGTGTATTTAATGACTATATAATGGACAACTACATGTTTCGGCCTGTACTGGCCATCTACAGGTTGTCTTAGGGGAACT
>Ga0123354_10003236_pt1 | contig 22344 bp, 16 predicted proteins | sample TergutLab28metaG_2_FD_97872 | JGI IMG/M metagenome (GOLD analysis project Ga0123354, IMG submission 97872) | Labiotermes labralis P4 segment gut microbial communities from Petit-Saut dam, French Guiana - Lab288 P4 | ecosystem: Host-associated > Arthropoda: Insects > Digestive system > Gut ... | reverse complement strand
TCCAAATATTCTCCTCAACACCATATTCTCAAACACCCTCAGTTTCCTTTCCTCCCTCAATGTCAGCGACCAAGCTTCACACCCATACAAAACAACCGGCAAGATTATCGTTCTATATATCTTCTATACTTGACGAATTTATCTGAATTTGCTGACGTGTCTCAAACCCGTCACAAACGACATTAAGGCGCTGATAATAAGTAACGAGGTGACGGAATTCCATGTATTTGCCTTTCGCGGGTATAAAATTACACGAAAATCTTTCAAATAATTTTTTAATTCTATAAATTATCAGGTTTTTACGAACAGAATCACACACACACATAAACACGCTGGTAACTCAAAATTTTAAGGTGTCTATGACTGGAGTTGCTGAGATATATTCCTGAAATTTATTATTATTATTATTATTGTTATGATCATCATGATCATCATCTCCTATATGCAGGCTATTTATACTTATATTCCTGAGACAAACTATGTCCCTAGGGAATACAGTGTTGCAGCTATTCTGTTCTTACTATTCATGGTGCTTATATCGTTAGTTCCAGTGTTGAATCTATTGTACTTTTACATTAGTACTTTCCGAAGTATGTGTGCAGTGCCCAATATGGCTGTTTTCTGTATTTCCTTGACTTCATGTTTCCCTGGTATGTTACGTATTTTCTAAATGACTTTGAAATAGTCCCAGTCGCCCCTATTATTACTGGTATCACTTTCGATTTTACATTCCGCATGCGCTTATTGTTATTATTACAACTGCAGTTGAGTTGTCACTCGGTGACAGTAGTCCTTACACTAGTACGGACAAAACAAATAAGAATAAATATGTATAAACAAAGCAATACAAAACACAGTAAATAAAAATATACATATATATAATTAATTAAGACGGGTTTGTTTTGGCATTTCAAAGGAACCCACTACTACACTGCACGGTGTGAAAGCTTAGAAGATAATCATTTCCTAAGTAAAAAACTTCTTATAACTAAAGTTGTCTTTAAAATATCCAGTAGCTTGCTTGGGAGAACAACAGTACTTGTTTGCAGACATCACTTCGTAGAACGTATATTACACGGGGAGGAATCATTTCTGTGAACAGACAGTCACTGAGACGGTCAAGAAATCTGCATTTGATTAACCGCAAGTTTCATCATTACGGCCTCCAGCACGAGGCAGTTGTACGAGGCGTGCCCGGAAAGTATACAGCCATTTTGAATACCTCGAGAACCGGTCGCGTGACCCTAAAGTAACTTGGCAACCAGTCAGAGAAGACTTTACTGCTCATCCGTGAACAGTCACTCTCGCGTGGGGCTAGTCAGTCGGCAGTGAGACGCGGTTAACTGATCTTGTGTACTGTGTGACCGTCGCGTTCACAATGGCCGATCGAACAGATCAGTGAAACTGCTTCAATACGTCCGCCCATTCTACAGCTCTCGTGTAGGTTTTTTTGGCAAAACATTTCATCACCCAGGTCTGTCAGCACCCCTGTAGGCCAGATTTGGCTCCCTGCGACTTCTGGCTGTTCCCAAAGCTAAAATCGTCGTTGAAAGTGAGGAGATTTTTTAATGCAACGCCCACACAGTATACAAGCTCAGTCAACGGCGTCTCACTGCCGATTGACTAGCCCCACGGGAGAGTGCCTGTTCACGGATGCGCAGTAAGGTCTTCTCTGACTGGCTACCGAGTTACATCAAGGCGGTTCTCAATATATTCAAATTGGCTGAATACTTTCCGGACAGGCCTCGTATTCATAACAAATTCTACTATTGTATTCTTTATGACCAATTTTCAGACCACCCTTTCACGTGGACACGTCCTATTACTTGTCTATTTCCTATAGTCTTTAACGGCTGTAATTATTTGCATGTTGTGCCGTAAGTTGCACTGTCCTTCATTTCATAATCCGCTAACATTCACTTAAGTCCGCAAATTATACCAATTCCTCCATCCCCATGCAACTTTCTCCCTCTTTAATAGTCCAAACAATCGCATGATGTATTATTTAAATTTTATATCTTTGCCAGAATATATACAGAGAATACGTCACGTGTTTTAAAGGGAGAGAAGGGAGATCGACTCCCGACACTGGAAAGAGATTATTTCTTTTTGAACAATACTGAGCTGAACCGTGGTGCCAAGTCAGTAAACTACCCAAAAGGTAACTGGATCCCCTTCCCCAGGAGCAAGAATTGTTAAGAAAATGTCGAACCCCACTTCCATTTCTTCCCATTCCTTGATATTGTTTAGTGATAAATGCAGCACAGTGCTACATTCTGTCTAATTTATCTTACAGAAATTTGCGAATTATGCAATCCAAACACTTCGGCGTTTTAATGGCAATATAATGGAATTTTCAGCGTCGGTCTTGAGACAACGAAGACTGGTGACCCGACCCGCGGCGTAGCAAAGTTATCTGCCCGTTCATGGAACTTGACTGCCGATATGTTAGCGCAAACTGCCGCTGTAGTGCAGCTGAAATGTTCAAGTGATGACGTAACATGTAGAGTGTTGAAACAGCAGACCGAAGTTTCTTGCAGAAATCAATAGCATTATAAGACGAAGCAGGCTCTGCGGAATAGGAGCTGACTTGTTAAGAAAGAAGAAATGCCCCGAGGGGACAGATAAAAAGAAAGTATCAAGATAAAATATACAGAGTGAAAAGGGGAGAAAAATGTTCGAGGTATGGAATTAACAGGTAGGAAGAAAGTTGAGTAGGCCGTAGCGCAAAAATAAAATGGTGAGAATGGATACAGAAGTTCGGTCGCAACTTTATCGACTTATTTTTTTCTCTCCACCCCCACCGCTGCCCTAAAATTTGCAAACCCCTAAGATTTGCAACTAAGTTTGGCAGTTCATTTGAAAGTTACAGACTCCAAACTCCTGAGGTGTTAGGCCGTGTAATTTCATCGATTGATACCAACATTTCGTAATATCATTCTGCCTACATTTGCCCGAATATACGGAGTCATATTTGATAGCCGTGAAACAAAAATACGGCACAATAAGTTAAGGACTGAAATTGGAAACCACAAATTTTAATTTCAAATCTTTTATCAAAGCAAAGAGCATCTCTGCGGGTGAAATACACTTTGAATACCCAACCACAAGAGCAAATGCCAGAACTTTGAAGAACATTCAGGGGAGATGATTAATGACAAAGTCTACACGTGTCTATAAGGTTAGACAAGGTCTACACGTGTCTATAAGGTTAGACCAGGTGCATGTCTGTGGATGATCAACGCTTATTAACCTCTGACATTCCAGCTGCAGAAAGATCAGGCGGCCAACCACAAAGTTGAACTATGAATATATAACACAGCGTGGGAAAATTAGGTAGAAATTGCCAGCACTGGCCACAAAACATAAGATAAAACACGTGACAAGAACTGCGAGGAGTGAAAAATATAACACTTTAATAACATTGCAGTTAGTCACAAATAATTCTGGGGGAATTGCACAATATGATACCGAGGGAAATATTTGGTCTTGAGACAGAGGCGGTAAGAGGATATTGGAGAAAACTACACAGAAAGAAGCTTTACGATTTTTACTCAGCTCAAGTACTCAGGTGCTCAAGTCCAACACAATGAGATTGGCGGGGAATGCAGCAGTATGGAGAGAAGAGGAGAAGAATTGCTTACACGGTTTTAGTAAGAAAACCTGAAAGGACCAAGTGGAAGACAATGGCATAAAGACAGATTTCACCCTAGAACAGGATATGAAGTTCCAGAGGGGGAGTAGAGGTATAGCTCTACTCTTTTTTTGACCTCCGCTCTAGATGGTGGTGGGTGCCAGTGCCACGCCTTGACCACTTTACTCCCGAGAAAGAGAGCCGGTACCAATGGGGGCTCTGTGGGCCCATGGAACGGTGTGAATGGGTGTGAAAGATCTCGCCCCCCTCCTGGATTCGATCTCCGGACCGTCCAGCCCATAACTAGTAGCTATACTAACTGCACTATCCCTAGGCATAAATGGGAAAATAATATTAAAAAATATCTAACCTGAAATTGAATGCAAAGGTTTGGAATGCAACGAGCTGGCCCTTAAGGAAGCCAACTAGGGGCAGGCTCTTGTGAACGCGGTAATAGATTTTGTGATCTATAAAATATGGGAAATTTCTTGACTAGCTGAGGAACTAGTAGCTTTTCAGGATGAACCCTACAGCATAGAGACAGTCATAAACAGTGTTAAAATACAGTTCAATAGGTGTCTGTCGATGGTACGCCACATTTGGAATTATTTATTTTATGGGCTTTGCCATCGCCCTGCGTTCATAACACAGACATCGTCTTTCAGGGACAGAATCTGTGACCATTCTCATGCTAAAGATAAGGTCACGGACAAAGGCTGGGGCAGCTCTACCCATAGAATACCGGAAAAACACTGTTTTCTTTTTAACACCAGATAATGAACGAAGTCCAACAAAGTAAACGATTCGTGACATGTTACACTAATTTGCGAAAACATTCACTTAGCAAGTTTTTCATTTAATTTACATTCATTTAGCGCTGAGCCGTAGTGATGCTTTGTTGTCGTAGACCACTTTGTGGTCAGCAGGCAGCCAAAACATATTTGCGATTAAGAGAGCCGCCTGTCAGTCTCACCGCAGCTTGTTACAACAGTACCATTAAACGTGAACTGCTATCACAGATGTCAAACTTAGTGCATTGATTCCCTTCATTATTAAATGTTAATACATGCTGATCAAACAAAAAAATCTGTAAAGTGAATTTAAAAAAACTGCATGTTACAGATAATGAAAAATTTGGCACCAAATTATTGCGTGTTTGTATTATAGGCAGGCAGACGAACCAAACATCTGCGTGGAAAAGAGTCCATTCAAAACTGACAGTCACTACCCCCTTTTCTCCTATGTAACTGTAGAGTCAATTACCGTGTTTACAGCATAAAGTGTTTTGTCGCAATCTTGAGCCAGCTGTATCCATCTAAAACATACACCTTAATACACAAAATTTATTGCATCACTCCACAGAGCCACATTCTAATATTCTATACTCATCACTGTTTTACCATTTAACTGGCATTTTAACTAAAACTATACGACTTCTAAATGTGGAGTTGTCAAGAAATATTATAAATGTAATTCTATTCCTGCACTTATCACCCTGAAGACGTACACATGAATGGCCGCAACATGTCGGTGGCTACAACGTAATGTAATTACATTCATAAAGCCACAGTGCATTTTTGGTCATTTTAATAAATTTTATACATCTAATTAAACCTTTAAAGACTAAGAAAAATTTGAATTCTATCTAAAGATTTAGCTCTTACCGCGCAGTATCCACACTCCACCTCGGTTAAAACATACAATCAGTCTACGCTACGTACGATAGCGATAACAGCTTATTCTGAGATCTATGGAAACCACATAACCACAATGCCAGGGCAATGAAGAATTTTTGAATGTTAATCCGGATGGTTACCTCTAGGCTTTAAACGGAACATGAAACATATCAAACTGATGCATCTTAATATTTTCGGATAATTTTTTATATCACTCCGTCTACGTCAAGATCTAAAATACTGTCTCTTCTATTCAAGTCTCTCGCTTGATATTCGGTATGGAGGACCTCTCACTGCTGCAACTGGTGGTCCTTCGTACATGATGTGATGCCCACAAAGACGATTTTATCTGTGAAAAACTAAATCGGTGAGTCTCCACAATTTCCCAATTGCAGACACGACATACGGGGGCACTCACTGGCGCTTCGGTCGAGGCACTGTGCCACAAGCCGGAAGGTAGCAGTTTCGATTTCAGGTGGGATCACTAGAAGTTTTCAATGACTTTATTTTTCCGGCCGCAATGTGGTCCTGGGGCGAACTCAGCCTCTAACAGAAATGAATCCCAACGATAAAATCTGGCGGCGATCCTTCATTTACCAACTGTATAGAAATTCTGGAAGCCTCGACCTCTTGGAATCCTAAGTGCCTGTCAAGACTTTTAAAGGTGTTCCTTTGTACTTGATATATCACGGATAATTACTTGATAAAGATAAGGCTTGATATGTCTAGAGCAGAAGAAACAGCAGATGAATTTAATTGCACTGCAATATGAAGTCACGCGTTCCGTTACTGACGTATGTAGGGTTGGTGTGTCCGCTCAGATGTACGGCAGAAGTGCCTTGTGAAAATTTTACTTAGTTCCATGGAGACCTTTACACAATAATGTTATACCATTCATTCTAAAGAGCTGCAATAGATCAGAAATATTAAAAACAATTAAAATTACTTCTAGAGAACCCCGTATCAATATTTAAATGGTTGCTCTTATACTGTAATGTAAACTTCTTGTGGCAACTGTATTAGTGCCATTAACTGGAACTTCGTGGTTCCGCGCAAAACCGTTTAGGGGAAACTAACTTAGGAAAATAATCGCTTTTTTTTAGAGAGAGATTTGGATGAAGCACAGACAAGCCACGTAGGTAACCTGCAGAGTTCTTGATTGAATAACTTTGAAGGACGTCACAGAACATCCACCATTTTATTGTGAAGAGTAACAATTCGATTCGGGTCGACCGGAATATATTTCTCGTCCTTAAAACACACAGTAGGCTATGGTTCCTACATCCAAAAAGACCAAAGGTCTCAGTAATATTATTTATGTTTTGTATCAGTATTCGATGCCGAGCTCAGAACGTGCCTTAACGTTTACACAATTCCAGCCTCATAGCACCGTAGAATCGTGAATGCACTTAAGGGTTACAATCTCCTCCATCCTGGGCAACAGCTGGCATTTAAATCCCCACGCCTTTGAAAGGTTAAAGCTGGTTAATAACTATCACAAATTCATTTCTAATAATTGCATCACAACCCACAGTAAAAACTATGTAAGAAATCTGGTTAATAATTCGTTCAACACAGTGTCGAACGGTAGTAAGCTAAACGGGCGATGATACTCAAAAATGTGCTAAAAATATTTGTGGTCTGTGTGACGTAGTATCCATTATGTGTCTGGGGGAACTGAGAAAAACACGACAAATATGCCACGATATCAGGTATCTTGACATGGATTTGAAATTGGAACCTCCTAATTACGGAGCAGGCGCCGTCCGATGGCCCTCCATGTCGTTTACTGGCAGACTGCTACTTGCTATTAAAGCAAGACACTGTGTTCGAATCCAGCACCTGTACTGCCAATCCTGTATCGATATAGTCAAACAGGAGTGATGCCCATGGCGAGGGTGAAGTGTGAGGTGGGGTTCGGGGGGGGGGGGTCCCAGTGAGTGCATTTTCATTGGGTTAACCAAGTGAACTAACGCTGCCCCTGTATAGCATTGCCAGTCTCCTGTAATAACACAAAGCGAATTTTCCGACTCGATTCACTATTACAACAGAAGGTGGACAGACGGACAGACAGCTCCAGCAACCAACGGCGTGTAGCGACATACATCACGTGACCAATAAACTGTGTGATGACGCAGGCAAACCTGGTTATGAACAGTTCATCCTCCAGGAGAATCGTGTGTTACGTATTAAAATGGAGCATCTCAAGGAAATCTTGTGGCTCACTTGAATACCTCATTTCATGATGGCTGTGATCGTTTCAGTGGATATAAGTTAAGGATTTCTCGTAATTGCGATCAATTCTGTGCAAAAAAGGCCATAAAATTGTCATAATTAGTAACAGCTTTATACATATTTAGTCCCTTAACACCTGCACGTATATAAATAATAAATATAAGACTAAGAGTCGCTTAAAATGTGTTCAATACGTAGTTAAACGCGCAGTCGTCTATATGTTTTGGGTGGTAGACGAATGAATGCGTATGGAGTACTGACGGAATGACGCCGACAGGGAAAAACCAACATACTCCAAAAAAATCTATCCTACTGCCCATTTGCCCGCCACTAATAAAACATGGATTGCCCTGGGAATGAACCCAAGCCTCCACGCTGATAGGCCCACAGCCAACCCCCTGGGGCTAATTAACGTTTTTGGGCGCGTTTGCAAAATTGCGAAACGCAATTATTAGTTTCTATCTGTCTGTCCCACTGTTCCTCTGTCTGTCCGCATGGAACAACTCGGATCCCACTGGACGGTTTTTCATGAAATTTCATATTTCAGTATTTTTCGAAAATCTGTTGATACAAGTCAAGTTTAATTCAAATCGGAGAAGAATAACGGGTACTTTACATTAAGACTAATATACATTTTTGATCACATCTCGCTCATTTCTTCTTAGAATGAGAATCATTTCAAATTTGTAGAAAAGATCAAAACATATTTTATGTTCAATAAATTTTTTCTCGAAAATCGCGCCTTTTATGAGAAAATGTGGAAAGCATTTAGTAGAGACAGAGAGTCAACAGATGACTATGGCGCACGCTCATTTCACGCTGGATACCTAAGGATACAAACACACAATCAGAATATGTAACGCCTATTCCTTTTCCACAGTAACAATGTTTGCACGTACGCGCCTCAATGTTACGTTGTACGTAATTTGCCCGTCTTGTCAAATTTTACTGAGAAAATAAATTTATGTTATCGTATTTACATCTTGCTTCCGAATCTAAAATTATAGTGTATTTATTTAATATTTCATTCCTGCGTTTCTAAGGCCCTCTGAATCATCAAATTCTTTTACTCCTTGTGGAGCATAGGGCAACCATGAAGAGCTTCCAGGCATTGCGATCTCCAGCTAGCCCCTTGACCTCGTTCCATGATTTTCTTGTGCTTCTTATCTCATCCTCTATTGTCCTTCGCCAAGTTCTCTTCGGCCTACCTCTTCTTCTATATCCCTGAGAATTCCAATCTAATGCAGTTTTCTCTGTTGCTCCTGTTTCTGTACGTAATAAGACCATCTGAATACATTTCAAGTATTTTTTTTTATCTGTAAAATTGCCAAAAGCACATACAGTGTTGTTAGCTTCTGAAAACAATGAAATGATACTGTCTAATAATTACTTATACTGCTCAAGGAAAACCAAATCAACATTTATGAAGCCAAGTACAAATTTCATTTGATGTGTGCATTGGGAAGGCTTCAAATTGCAATTACCGAGTGAATGTTCACTAAATTTCCTGTTCTCTTCGCAAATATTGAAGAAGTATCTGTCAACGGACGACACCACTCCCTCCCCCACCGTATTACCACACTCCTCTTGTTTATTGCAATATTTTTCAGATGTGAAGTTCGATCAAAGTTTTAACATCTCGTAGGAAACTACAAATTCTGGTTTCAGTTTTTGGTGGCTCAAACTGTACCCCATTTCAAAATGAAATTTGCATGCTAATCGTACGATTTACAAGGCAATCATGAGTCTATATCGTATAACATGTCAAGAGCGGTCAAAGTGACTGGAATAAGCCAATTGTTTTGTGAAAGGAGTTTAAAACGGAATTCCTTTTACCATAGATACAGACGTGATATTCTGCTGCTGTTCCCCCTAAGCCTTTAAATATCAACCAGCTACCCAACGGACTCCAAGAAGGGGGTTGTTAGGATGCTAACCTTGGCGGAGCTTCACAAAAAAATCCCTCCTTTCACGGAAGGTCAAATGGCCATTTACGTACACACAAAGTCCTCCATTGGATCTAGCCTTACGCGAAATAAATCCCGCACACATGATGTCATTCTGCCTTTTTGAGATAAATTCTCTTGACGCTATCCCTAAAGACAAATGACGATCTGATGTGAACACGGTAACGAACCTGCACAAATTGCCGGAAATATCTTGACTAGTTGAGGACATGTTAGCTTCTCATTTACGAATCTGCTCCATGCAGTTACTCATTACTGTCCTTCTATGACAATGTCTTCCAAGTGGTCTGTTTACTTATGATATTTCCGACTTCTTTTTTTATTAATTTTCTCGTGTCAGCTTTACCTAATAAGGTCACTCTGATAGTTTGGTATGAAGAGCAAGGACTATAAATTATTGCATTATATCATTTATTCCATGTGTCGGTTTTTACTTTCCCTTAGGTATAAAATTATTTCCTTAGTCTCTTCTTTTCTTTTCACTCTCGTTTTATTTATATAGCACTGGGCTATAAAGACGCCTGTTAGTTTAATTATGGTCAGTCAGTATGTTAGGGTAAGAGCGTGTTTACTGGCCGCATGGTTTGTGGTCAGCAGTTCGGGGCAGTGCAACGGAACTTCATATCAAACTGACACAGGGCGACAGGGTTAAATGCACCTTCTGTCCACAGACGGAAAAAGAATTCTTGTCTCATACCTTGGTGGAGAGGGATGTCAATCAGCCCAACTGCAAGACCAGGATGGAACCCAACGAAGGTAATTTAAAAAAAAAGGTAAAATTGTCCCTGTAAACACCATGAAGTCATCGAGGGGAGGGGAGCATGTCTTTTAGCTCCACTCATTCTAAACCGCGACGTTAGGTGTTCAACTTCAGTCCCAGCCTCTTTAACACCGAAAAATAATCTCGGCACCCAATGGATGAGAAGTTGGGTTGGCCCCAGGGCCGGCGCGGACGTGTTTGGAAAGACAAAATATCGCGCACCTTGCCGACACTCTGAACCACGGGCCGTCCAATGTTCGGCGAGTATCTACGTCTACGTTACACTGTCTACCATGTAACCCACCGAAATCATAAACAAAAGCCTTCCGGTATGTTTACGAGGGTCGTTGTCTTGTTGAAAGATAACGTTAGTCTTGTGTGGCACGTAATGTCAAGGACCCGCAGTGGACCAATCCCCATTCTGTGACTTTAATTAAGAAAGACCCCAAAAGCTGCATATTTGAGTAGCAGGAGATCACTAAGACGGCGGTAGCGGCCGACCAGCCAAAGAGACGATTCACCGAAAGTTGCGTCAACATGATGCGAGCCTGATAGTATTTCCGACGGGCCATACTCTTTCGCCCAACGGCTCTGAGACTTACCCAACCTCCTATACAATGAGTACCGCGTCTTTCCAGGGGGTAAAGCGGTAGGAGCGTGGCATTGACCACGCACCCCCGTTTAGCGCCGAGGTTAATGAAAGAGTAGAGCTAAACCTCTACTCCCCCTCTAGACCTTCGTGGCATGATCTGGGGTGAATTTTACCTTTACCTTTACCGTACTCGTTGGCTCACAACACTTCAAAACGTTTTATCTTAACAAGTCCCGTATTCAGGAGTCACAACAATAATGAAATAAATGTCATCAGTTACAAAAATGTTCCCTGAAAGAGCGTGCAAATTATGCGTGTGGACGTACAGCCTGCAGAAGACCAGACGCCGACTCAGGGGGCCATTGTCAGTAAGCTCCGCCTGTCCATTGCACTGCCACGGTGGGGTTGGTTCTGATAATATAATGAGTTGCTGTGTCCATCTATTTACCCCTGCTCCAGTAGGGATGATATACAGTGGGTGGCGGGCGGTCTATATCAAACGTTTCACCTTTGACCCTCCCCGTGAACCCCTTAAAACATCATGCGACCTTAATGCAACAACCGACGTGCCTGCGATTACAGTCACCGTTATGAGTTCAATAATAATTAATGACAGGTCAAATATCAGAGCAGCGTAACGCGGAGCAGGTAAAAACGGGAAGAGTGGGATGGGTGTTCGGGGCACCCTAGAGGCCCATCAGTAACAAGTACATGGGCAAACACTGTGAAATATTTTATACGAGTTTGTTTGCTTCGCTGTGCTGTTGTTACATTCCGTACAGAGCCCACTTCGTGTTTAATGAATTCCATTCAAGAGAATCTAATGTATGATACTTCAGCTTCCCATGGCCTCCGACAGCTATGAATATGATCATTCTGGATTGAGACACACCGTAGCCTGTAAAGAAGTTACCATCATTTAAGAGAAAGTTTCCGCATCCACGATCGGTAGACCTAAAGAGCACATTCTCGTCCTACTTCGAATATTGATTCCTTGAATGAGTCCGTAGGTTTCTTCGAAACGTCGGAAAATATCCTACAGACGTAGCATCAGAAGACCTGAATTCTCAGCGACATGTTTCTCTGGAAACCTCCAACGTCGCAACCTGATACTAAATTGCTAGGCGTCGTAAGTCAGCAGAATTAGGTAAGAATACTCTGCAACTAGCCTGATATCCGTACTGCAACCGTCTCCGTGGCAAGGAGCTTCTCTTAAGCGGATTAGGCGAAAAAACACGACGGCTGGTCAGAAAATAAGTCTGCGTGCTGTATAATTCTGTAGTTATGTTTCCAGTGCTGAAGCGAAACTTTTGCGTCAAAAAATTGTATAAAAAGTATTCGTGACGTGAAGAAGTTGTGACACGACGTCTGACAACACAGGACACGAACTGATATGAACAGGGAAGAGAAAATACAGTAGAAATAAAATAAATCATGTACGTACACAGTCAAACACAACAATGAATTTCTTTGCCTTACTGGCCATCATCAGACCATTGTTGTACAAAAATTAAAAAAAAAGCTGGTTACATATAGTGCGTAAAATGTTGAGATTTATAGGACCTCACAATGGTACTTAATAACAGCCTTAAAAATTTTTTTATTAATGACCTTAAAATTGTTTTCCTGTGTTAACTATGACATGACATATACAGGTTCTGTTGTAAAGAGAAAAACTGTCCCCACGATAAGATAAGTGCATCTTTGTGGCTCAGACTATGTGGAAAATAGCGCTGTGGACGTAACATTATATCCGAATGTTCTTGTTAAGAACACGGAAACCAAAATACACGTAATGAAAATTTATTTTACGACCAATTTTCTTGGCTCCAAAAGCTACGCAGCACAAGTTCATCCTTCGCTTTCCGCGGGTTAGTATGTGGAGGTTTTCCGAGTTCGTCTGGTCGCCCCAAGAACAAAAACACATCGCTCGGGCCCTTGAATGGATAGAAGCATCAAGATTTTTCGAGGACTCTAACAGATCTTCAAGCCATACTGCATGATATTCAACGAACTGAAGGGATAAAAGGACGCAACTGCAATCACAGTGTTTCTGCCAAGAAAATTAAATCACTAAAAACATTAAATATTTGGTGGGGAGCGGAAAATTATTCGCGGATTTTCGCTTTTCGCGAAGGTCTTGAAACTTAACCTTTGCTAAAAGCGAGGGATAAGTGAATGAACCTGTTGTGCCATAAGCCTTGAAAGAAGACAGTTAAACTGATTTATATCTAAAGACTCAGCTCGTACCGCGCTGTAAACACATTTAGTCTTGGTTATAAGAGCCATCCATTTAATGCTGTATATGGAAGCAATTGCTGTTTGTGATCTGCGCTCTTCTCAGATATTGTGCTGCGTAGACTGCAAATTCCAACAGTAACCTAGGCCTGCGAAACATGGGTACTTACGGAAAATATGACAAACTGATGACTTTCGAAAGAAAGATCATGAGGAAAATATTTGGTCCTACAAGAACAGATGGTGGCTACTGGAGGATTAAAACTAACCAAGAAATAAATGACATATTAAAAGGACAAAATATAATTGGGTTTATTAAAAAAAACAGTAATTAAACTGGTTAGGTCAAGTTGAACGCATGGCTGAGGATAATATTGTGCAGAAGATTAAGAGATGGAAACCCATTTCTAAAAGACCAATTGGAAGACTTAAAACACGTTGGGAAGATGACGTTTTGGAACATATAAAGAGCATAAACATAAGAATTGGAAGAAAGTAGCACAGGATTGGGATAGTTGGAAGAAAGTGGTTGAGCAAACCAGAACCTTACATAGGTTGTAACGCTTTAGAAGGGGAAGAAGAAGAAGAAGAAGAAGAAGAAGAAAAAAGAGGAAGAATACTAAGATTATTCCTAATTCCGTACCGACGTTTCGGTACAACCTATGGGTCCCTTTAAAAGGACAAGTTACAATTTTTGAAATATTAAACTTGGTGGTGCGTAAAGAGACTACTCAACCTTAAAGCAGTAACATATCACGTGTTTCTGTGACGGAAGTGTTCAGAAAGCAACGATATAACGTCTGTATAGAGATTGGTGACAAGCGGTGCAAGTTGGGATGTTTTAAAGGTACTGACAGGTATTGATCTGAACAGACGGCGCCGACTGTTGTGTACTGCGTCTCCTCTGTGCAAGACAAGACCCAGCGATTCAGACTAAAGATAAAACCGAATATTTCCAGACGCAAGGCAAATATACTTACATAAGTGGAAATAAATCGTTAGCTTGACGGTTCGACCGCTTTAGTTCCAGGTTTCACTTACGAGTATATAAGAGTATCTGGACAGTCCCCAGTGTAGATCTCTACACTGAGGACAGGAATACGTATTTGCTGTGTACGTGAATCGGACCAGGTCACGTAGTCTTTCACCAGTTAGAGTAGTCAGCACAAATACTATTTATTTCTCCTCCTTCACTCTACACGTATAGCCATAATATAATCGAATTTGAAAGAGTTCTGAAATTTTTACGCCACTTCAACTGATAAGTAATGAAGGTTTCAAACCTCAGAATGAAGCACTTCAAGAATTGTAAGAGGGCACTGCTCTTAGACTGCGTGCCCCTTGAAGATGGCAGCACTACGACGCTCCGAAATGTCCGTGACTATGTACCAGTCGATATGGTTCACATCCCGGAAGAATTACATTTTCGCCATTTCCGATGGGAGGACATGAAATATCGCGATGATATACATAGTGATTACTTTGAAAATGTCTTTACAAATTAGTCACGATATGCAGGCAAAGCCAAATATAGATACGTAGACAGCCATACTGACTTATGTCGTACATAACAAGTGTGGAGAAGTGAAGAGTTTCTGTAACGTGGTAAAGAAACATCCGAAAGTGCAAGGCAGTAAAAAGTGGGGAGTGAAGTGAAGTGAAGTGAAGTGAAGTGATTATCGGTGGTGAAATGTATTATCATTGACATTTAGTTACGTAGATGTAAGCAGGCTCTGTACAGTACGTTGTGTCGTTATTATTTACTTCTCTATTTTATTATCTAATTACTTGACTTATGTTTTTTAATATTTTTTAAAGTTTGTTTTTGTTTCGTGGGTTTGTTTGCTATTTTCTGCAGTATTCTGTTTATTTGTATTGTTTTGTGTATTGTTTCTCTTCTGTACACAGCTGCCTCTTTCCTGTTTTTGTACCAGCTTACCGACCGCTGCCACCGGGTCGAAACCCAACTGCAGTAAATAAATATCGTCATCAAAGTTTCAAACCCAGAAGGTTTTTCATACGTAGCAAGAAAAACATTCCGCCCATAATGAATATCTTTCCTGGTGCGATGTAGCATGTAGGATGGGATACATGCAATCTCCGCTTGTAATAGGTTCCAGCACAGCATCACAGTTCGTATGTAATGGTACACAGTGCAGTTCATTCTTGACAATCCCCTTACAAAAAATAAAGTCTGGTAAATTTAGACTGGGGGATCAAATTTGACCACGACGTCGGCCCGGCTCTGATTCCCCAGTGTATTCGCAGAACGTGTGTTGACATACATGCGTACTTCTCCATGTAAATGGAAAGCCCCGTCCTGATATAAAAATATGATGTCCCATTTATAATGTTGGTAACACTGAGGGACGAAAAACTTTCGGAGCAGGTTTTAAGTATTAAAAAAAAGAAAAGTAAAGTCATTACAAACAAATTTCACCACCAACTACCTGCATAAAAGTTTTCATATTAATTACACACAACTCCTACATGTTTCGGGCCATATATCCTGGTCAACTTCAGGGAATTAGAAGTTCGGTCGACGTGTGCAGCGCATATGGCAACCAGTCACACAGAAGTGGCAGGCCATTGTTCAGGTACTCCCACTGTGCTCAATGAATGAATACGCTGTCACTTTCTGCAAACGAAAGCGCACAACATATTGAATTTTGAGCTGTTCCTAACATTTTTTAGGTTTTCATGAGGATTGTTGCCAGTTCATATACTGTACAGTCGATAAGAATTTCGTGACAGCAATTTCACGATTCTGCGACAATGTTTGATATTTTATTGTACTTTTTGTTTGGTCCTACCTCAGTGTTCGAAAACCATGATATCTCACAAATACGTTCTGCTTGCACGTGCAAACAATATTTTGATATCGATACTCTGATAAGCCTCTTCATGCTAAGCCACCTTCAAGAGAACCTGATATTTATTAAACGGACTGAAGGTAGGAACACAGTACTATGGAATAAAATTGCAAAATATTATTTTTTTATCTTTTCGAAAGCCAAATTCAGTGAAATGTACTTAAAACCCCAACTCTTCCCTCCCAGAAAACAAAATGCACTCTCATTACAAAGAGAAATTATCGTTTTCTATTCCGAAAAATAATGTAAAATACAAACAAAAAACATATAAAGTGTTAGCATAGTAGGCAGACGTACTCCAAGGACTTAAGATAACATTACATACCCCTCCTCTTCCACAGGTCACTGTCTCCCAGAAGTGACAATGCGAGATAAATTTCATGAAGAATCCAGTTAAACAAATTCTTAGGTTTCACTGGCAGTCCTTATAACTTTGGTTACGAGTTCATCAAATTATTTTAGCATACATCCGCTTATGAATTCAATTCAGCACAGCCATCCCCTAAAGGCTAGCTTATTACAATACTAGTATATACACCCCACAAATACTCCATAGGAAAAGAAGCATATTAAAAAAAGAGATTTCATTAATATTGAAAATCCTGACTCGAGCTTATTTGCCTTCGCTCTGCTGTCAAATTGTATATGGTTTCCAATTATACGAAATGAAAGCTGACAGAACACCTGATCTACACTGATTCTTGCACATTTCCTACTCTTCTGTCTTTTCACACAATACAAATGAACCTCCTGTAGGACGGTCCTCCATATCAGATTGCAAGGCCGAAAAAATGTTTCGTTCCTTCCCACACTAACCGCATATTTAAGTTTAGAAAAATCAAAATAAAAGTCTGTTATGATTCTCCTCATTTATAAAGACTGTGGACCTCTTCGAAATGAAGCTGCGTAGTTTTGGTAGAAAGTTACCAACGTGTCGGTTAATCCCGAATCTTCTACCTTCAGGGCAGACAATTCAAGCAGCAGATTCTTCGAAATGTTGTTGCTTATTTGCCAAACAAAAAGGCGTCCCATCACAGAAAACAGAACAATTGATTCCACCACGTTAAGAATGAGTGGAGCTACACCACCACTTCTGCTACAGTACATTCCCTCAATGGCTTGGATAGGAAAATGTTTTAAATCTACCGTATTAATGAATGAGAGTGAACATTTCCAACAGAATAGTCAGATTAAGTGACCCAATTTTTCCAAAATACGAGAGCGGATAGTGACTTCAAAAACGTTTCAATTTTGGTTCAGAACCTTTAGAATGGTTAAAATCAGATGTATTAAAGCAGCAGTACCTTAATACCTACACATTACATTTAGTGTTTAAAATGGAAAACAACTGCCCTGGAAGCGAAGCCAGACCTCTACAGGGAGACGTTGTCGACAAACCGTCAGATAAAAGGCGTGACCCGCTATTCTTTAAGTCCCCAGAGAGGGCGTCCAATGTTTTGAACTCCAAGAACCTACGACTCATCTGGTTTCTAGATTTTTATTTTAAAATTTAACGACTAAAATGAACCTGAATTTCATTTAAAGATGCAGCTCGCACCGCGCAGTAAACACACTCCGTCACGGTTATAAAAACCTTTCGGTTTGTTGTATTCAGGGAAATAATCGCTGATTTTTCTGACGTCCAAATAAAACACAAAAATATGCCTAAGTTCAGAATGTTGAATTTTTAGGCGAGTTCACAACATGGCGAAAAGCGCATATGAGCTCCTTCATGGCCGGCCTTTCGCATCAAACAAAGCGGCTGCTACTGAAGGAATTTTCAAGAAATTAAAAAAAAAAAAAAAAGTTTGAAAATCTGCACAGAAAATTCAAGTTGAATTAAAATCTTATTAGCACAACGGCACTGTGTATGAAGAACTGTGTATAGTCATGGCAATATCTCGATACATTCTGCTTCGAATGAGAAATATTAAAAAAAAAAGCTGTAGAAAAAATCACATATTTTACGTTCAGCATTTTTTCCTAAAATCGTGCCTTTTTTAGGTAATTTGAAAAAAAAGAATGCGTTTTTGTATTTCCATTGCAACAATGGTTACGCGAACGCGCCACAATATTACGTTATACAACAACGTCTGTCTTGCTAAACGTTCAATCTGTTGCAGTAACCATTAGCTTTGTCTGTACAGCATCAGGCATTAGGATCATCGTTTAATATGAACTGAAAACAAGACGTCATGAACCGATGCTGCACTCTACCAAATTATTTATCGGGAGGAACTGACATATATGGGGCAAAATCTCACTCACCCCAATGTACTCGTGGCCGAGACAAAAATCCGGGACTTCGCCCCCCCCCCTCAAACCCCGCCCCCAAAAATATTACCCAATCGATGCGACATGCATAATCTCATGTCGGTCACAATATATTATTTTTAACCAATCAGAACAAATTACACTATTTTTGTCAAGTCATTTTCACGGTTTAACATTTGCGAACAGCTGCCGTTTCTACAGACTCTTCCAGTTTAGTACAATGATTAGTGTGGATGAGTGTGGGACATATACTGACACTCACAAACAGGCTAGTGGATATGCGTGTTAAGCCAGCGCCGTGGTAAACTTGTTTATTTTGTTTACTCTGACAGGACAGAGTACAGGTTTCAATGAGCCTGCGAACAGGTGTGTCAACAGTGATGTTGGCAGTATACATCCGAACACTATTACTAGTGACCAGCATTACTGGATACTGATTGGATGATCAGGACACGTCGCACGACGCTTGAAACACCGTCAGTGGGGCTGACAGTGAATGGCCAGAGTGCTACGCGCGTGGCTGCAGAGTCGAGCTGGTTCGTACAGGGTACACAAAATTCAATTCCATGCTAATTTATCCTATTTTTTAAAATTAAAACCCAAATACAGGAGTTGGTGCCCTGTACAGATCCTTACTTCTTCATGTGTTGCCCGTCTTGGTGCACTGTACGGTTGTGTATATGTCCACCGCGGATTTAAAATCCCTCCGACCGAGCTAGAAGTTGGAATTTAAACTCCAGAGCCACTGAATAGCTGAAGATGTCGCCAGCATCTCAAAGAGCCGATATAGTTAGGAAGATCAATGAAGAATGTATCTTAAAGTATGAGAAGGAGAACGTTCGGAGTATAATGTCTTGTTACCATCTGCCTATAGTGCTGAAGAAAAACCACTAAAGTGGTTGTAATTTTTTTTTGGGGGGGGGGGTTTGGTGCGAAATTTCAGGTCCGAGGCACGTCTTCATGTTTCGTAACAATACAAGTTCTTATGGCGATGAGTTGTTAGCACCTCACCCAACCCCCCAAGCTGGAGGACCACCCCTTGTCGGTTGTCCGCGACTGTTTATTCAATATATTTTGTCTTTCAGTTTGCTATACAAAAATTTAAGGATTACGAAATAGAGAATTATAATTTTGACTGTTGTTTTGTATGGGTGTGAAACTTGGTCGCTCACATTGTGGGAAGAACGTAGGCTGAGGGTGTTTGAGAATAGGGTGTTGAGGAGAATATTTGGGCCTAAGACGGAAGAGGTAACAAGGAGTGGAGAAAACTACATAATGAAGAGCTTTATGATCCGAACTGCTCACGCGATATTGTTCGGGTGATAAAATCGAGTAGAATAAGGGGGGCGGGGCATGTAGCACTTATGGGGGTGAGGACAGGCGTGTACAGGGGTTTGGTGGGGAAACCTGAGGGAAAGAAACCATTTGAGAGACCCAGACATAGATGGGAGTATAATATTAATATGGATATTCAGGAAGTGAGATGCGGTGGCATGGACTGGATCAAGCTGGCTCAGGATAGGGACAGAAACGTCGCTGTTCGAACCACCTTGACAGACATCTTCACTGCAAACAGGGTACAATTAAATGAACATAACCTAACCCAATAGCTTATTTTCCGCAACACTACGTTACCCGTTACGATCAGATCCCCCTCTAATGCCGGCCTCGGTGCACTGCACGGTCGTCAAAGCTTCTAGAGGTTACTACAAACTTAAAAACGCTCCGTCCTAGGCAGTAGCCGGAATTTAACCCTCAGCGTCACTGAGCGGTTAAAGTGGTGGGCCTTTTTGTGCATCACAAATGTAAGTTGGAAACCCACAATTATAAGGCCTAATATCGGGTTCTTAACACCCATCGTGTGTCGGTTTAAAAATTTTGGGCCAGGTCAGACACGCGGGCCTTCTTTTGATAACCTGTATTACAAATCCACTTAGACTACACGTAACCATGGGTATTATTTTTATAATCGAACTTCCTATGGGACATGCCAATTCCATTCCTCGGAATCGTTCTTTAAATAGACAAGTTGCGCTCTCATTGTGGGGTACCGGAACAGAATATGTGAACAGGCTGAGTGTGGTGGGGGGGTTCGAAAGACAATTGGGTGAGCAAGGCAACACAATAAACCCCCATCCACGTGAATGAAACTACTGAAAAAAGAAATAATGAGAGGACTATTGTTATGTATGAAAGGGTCCGTAATTTGTATGCACCTGTACTGAGGGTTCCCACCCCTCCCTCTAACACGAATCCCTTGCCCTTTCGCCGTACAGTACCCCCCGACACTCATGGGGTTGTATTGTATTCATCCACCTACAAATGGACGCCAGTTGCTATAGCTACCAATAAGCTACACATGACTGAGTTGGACCTTTATAGTCCGTTGCTAAGGTAAAAACCCCAGAGAGAAATATCTAGCAGTCTATACGATAAAATACATACCTGCGAACTTGTCCAACACGCTCCCAGGAACAAAGGAAGTTAATATAACAAGGGAGCTTACATTAATTCCTATACGAATATCAGGGCGCTTCGAGATATCGAATCTTCGGTTCTAACTGTAAAAATGTGTTACAATACTGGCGAAAATCAGTGCATTACACACAATTTAAAAAAAAAACAGAGGGGGGGTGGGAGCTACTAATTCATTCATTGCCTACTGTGTCTTCCGACAGGTTCATAGCCTCTGCCAATGCCAGTTCTCCGGAGATGACAATCTAGTGCTTCCTATTTCGAATTCCTGACACTTGTGTTTTTCTTAACGTCACCAACTAGCTGCGTACCTCTTATTCCCCGTCTTTCCATCCCTTACTTCTTCCCTTTCTTACCCCGTTTTAGAGGACAGTTCCTACGAACAATAATTTTTTCAATTCAAACCCTACTTGATTCTATTTTTACAAATATCATCCCCTTGTAATTTCAAACTAAAAGAAAGTAAAACAGTTTCTGGCTACTGTTAAACACAACAATATGATCCAGTATTACAAAAATATTATTTGCACTGCGTTGCAACTTGTTCTGAGTTTTGTGAAGATGGCCTGATAATGGGCAGCTGACCGAAACACGTCATATAACATAATATAAATAAACATTGTTGCGTTTGACAGTAACAAAGAACTATTTTGCCGTCTAAACTGATTCGTTTGATATGTTACATATTCCGTAAAATAATTAGGTGCATAAAATATGTTAAGAGGCCAAAAATTTCATTCTGCCTTTATAAATGTAAATTTAGTGCATAATGGTCACCAAACCGGAACATAATTCACCTCAGTAAACCTTCTACATAATTCACTCCACGATGCACCAAACTACAATTTTTAAATTCTGATATTTTACACTCATTACGATTTTATTTTATTATTCAACCGTAAATTTAACCAAATAATTCAAGATTTTTAACTGTGGATTTATTTAGACACATTTTAATTATATTTGTATTCGTGTTCTCACCACCCTGAGGACGAACACATGATCTTCATGTTTGCACCGCGCTTCAATGACAAACACTATATTATCCAACAAATGCACAAATATATAATTCATAGATAAATTAAAATTATAAAATATTTAAAAGTGCTCCAACATGTTTCGGATCACAAAGGATCCAACATTAGGAGCCTTATAAAGTACTTGTGTAGTGTGTTTAGTGAACTACACACACGCACCACGGTCACAATATGCTGCCATAACACCGACTACGTCCATGTCAACGAACACGATAGAACCATTACTGTAATTTTAGCCAGGTACTGTATAAGACTCCCTGATGATGGATCCTTTGTGATCCGAAACATGTTGGAGTATTTATAAATATTTTATAATTTTAATTGTATCTACGAATTACATATTTGTGCATTTGTTGGAGAATAAAGTGTTTAAAGAACATGTGAATTGCCGAAACTTGTAAGGTTAATAAAGACGAGTCTGACTGAAACATATAGCACAGTCCGGGTAGGCAAGAATGTATCTGACAGGTTCCCCATTAGGAACGGTCTGAAACAAGGAGACGCTCTATCACCACTGCTTTTCAACTTTGCTTTAGAGTACGCCATTAGGAGGGTTCAGGTAAACAAGGATGGCTTGAAACTA
>Ga0123354_10003235_pt1 | contig 22344 bp, 11 predicted proteins | sample TergutLab28metaG_2_FD_97872 | JGI IMG/M metagenome (GOLD analysis project Ga0123354, IMG submission 97872) | Labiotermes labralis P4 segment gut microbial communities from Petit-Saut dam, French Guiana - Lab288 P4 | ecosystem: Host-associated > Arthropoda: Insects > Digestive system > Gut ... | reverse complement strand
GTAGAGAGGGGGCTGTTCACCGTGAGTAAAAAGAAAATTTCTACCCCGTCAATTATCCCGGTTTTGAAATTCCCCCCCCCCCCCCCAGAAAATAATAATCTCTTATACTTGTCAGGAAGCGAAACCCGGAACCTCCACTTTGTACAGTAAACTACTACACGCACTAAGTTATCCCAGTTCCACTGACAAGGAAATAAAAATGTAACTTCTGTGTTTCTTACCACAGAATTAATATGGAGCCGAAGTTATTATGAAGTTCACTTTACACTACCGGCAATATGAACCGCACTCACAGCTGTTACAGCAATCTACATACATTTCCTTTGGTGGGAAGTTAATTCTTATTTCGAATGTCTGAAGCCGGGACAGCGTAGCCGGTAATGCGACTGGAATGTGGGCTGGATGATATGAAGTTATAATTCCGTCAGGGCAAAGAGATTTTTTTTTCAACACGTCCAGATCGGCTCTCGGGCCCACCCAGCCACCGAGTCAATGGGTACCTGGTGCTCTTTCCCACCAGGACCAAGCGACCAAGACGTAAGCTGAACACTTACGCCCATCTAGTGCACAGATTAAAAATTATCAAAGCTATACCGCCACAAACCATACAAGCCCTCACGGCCAGTAAATGGAGGACTTAAACTTGGTTCCCAAACCAATGATTATCAAGATTATGGTCTTCCGGAATGTGACATGTGATGTCTTATAGCCTAGTTTGGTATATGGACACCGACAAGAACCTCCAGCCTTCTGCCCCCATCCATTTTATTCCTCCACAATGGTATCCACCTACCAAACTACACGGCGACTAAAATTATCCACATATGCTCACCTTCAGCAGCTGTGAGTTAATCCACTTGGCAAAAGTTTTCTTCTGTACGTCTTCTCGTTCATCTGTAATAAGAAAAGCCATTCTCAGTATACTCATTGTAATAGCCGCATCACATTCAATATACTTAACTAACGATACTAAGTAAGTTCTAATTCTTCAATAATCGTATTTCTATTCCATGTCGCACTGCGCTTTGATTGATGTGTGACAACCTAACCAGCAGTTTATTTCCAGACTTCCATGCCTTCAATAAGCCAGGTAATGTAATGCTTGTCTTATATACTGCTACACATCATATTGGCCTACCATCGTTCACGCGTTTAGTCGCCGGCCGCTCAGGGCAGAGACTCTAGTTCGAGGACAGGCCAGTCCCTGTACGATTCGTGGTCTACCAAGTGGCACCGGGACACGTTCTCCTCTGAGGATGTCTATTTCTCCCAAACAGTATCATTCCACAAGTGCTCCACACTCTTCCATCTACTACCGACGCTATATAATCAACGCCATTGACAGCGTCGCTAAATAACATACACACTCGACTCAACGTCATTACACTTCCGTATACATTATCGAACAGGTTTTTCAAGCAAAGTAGTTGTACCTACTGCAGACTTCAGCCTGACTGTTTTTTGTAGTTATTTTCAGTCCCTCGGTCGACGTTCAGCACCCTGTTTATTTATACAGTGTCGTTAGACAGTCTCGGAACCGACCAATCTTTGTTAACTTTGTTGCTTCCAGTGATTCTCGGGCAACAGCCCTGGCCACTCTTCGCAGGATCTCCACTGTTTATTCACTAACAATACCATCACTTTACACTGCTGTAATTTTATGAACTGAACTGTCAATAAATACACAAAGAGAGAACAAATTATGGCGGGACGAAAATGACGAAGAATAACACAATTCGGCCTCACTGACGCCTCAAACTTTTGGCAAGACCTGTACGTGATTTTGGAAGCATGCCAATTCTTGAAAGAAGACCTTGCAAGGTTACACAATGAAAGACACACACAAATTGCGGGAAGAACGCAAATTTAACACCAATATGCCCGAAGTGCATTTATCGACAAACTCACGACCGACAGCAGTTTGTGAAGTACAGCATAAGCACTGATCCTCCCTGGTTAGTATAGATCGTTGCAGACAGCAAACATCCAAATGACTCAAGCAGGCTATCGGCTACCTGGAGGTCAACATGTAATTACCGCGGAGGAATTCCACTCAATTCTGTCACTTGGCAGATCTACATTAATTTCCGAGGAAGTGGCCCATTATTTCCGCTACGGGTAACAAGAGCCAATAAACTGCGCCACACTACCCTCTGCAAACGACATGTGCCGGTCAAATCACTTGTTTCTTCACTCCTATTATCCTGTAACTTCTCTTCCATAAAACGAATGCATAACTAGAAATACCTACCCTTCCATACACTACTTCGCACTGTTTCATCCCAACAAATTTCCATTAAATTTGGTTCTACGGACAGTGGTTTCTGTTGGGCCAATTTAATTTTGGAGTGAATGTACATAACTCTGAAACGATGACGAGTGTGACAGCAGGCTGGGAAACATAGCACCATGACAAGATTCGTTACTGTACTCTACAAACATTACGAAGATGAACAAATAAAAAGGGTATGATGAGTACGGTATGTAGCACGTAAGGAAAAATCGGAAATGTACAAAATTTTAGCGGGAAACTGACGGGAAGAGATCTATTGCAAGGCCTAGGCGAGGCCAGCTCAACCCGTACTTCGCAGGCAACAAGCTGCTCACGTCAGTGTTACCGGGGTGCTGATAACTCCTTAGCCCGACCAGGAAGGAAATAAGCTCGGAAGCATGTCAGGGACGCGCGCGATTTCAACAACATCGAGACGCTAGCTGTTATCAATTTTTTTTCCTGCAAGGCAGGGCGCCGAAGGAAATTCACGCCATTCTGACATGAATATTAGCTTGTTTCCTTCCTGGTCGGGCTAAGAATTTATCAGCACCCCTGTACTTTGCCCGCGGGGACTTTCCAAGTGACAAAACGTCTTTTAACCCTTTGCATTGCAAAGACGAAACAAGACGCCGAAGCAGATCTAAAAACTAGCTGTTTATTCAGGGAGACGTGCATTAAATTCACGTCATTCAATAAAATGTTCTAAAAATAGCGACAACATAGGCTTTGTTCTGAACTATAGCTTTAATAAATTTTACCTACAATATTTTTATTACACATGACGTACCGAAAAATACACAGGTAAAATTATACGTATAGTTACTCATTTCTTGTTCACTGTACTGAATTTCACGTTGCCGCATGCAGATCAAATCTTACCGAATTTGCCCGCACACAATAAAAGACTGAACACAGGCCTGGTCTAGGACAATACTGAAAAAGATCTTATGGAAATAAAGGGGACGTTTTACTAGATTCCACTGGCTCCGGGTATAAGCGACAGGCTCTGGTGCCACATGGCAACAGAACCAGTGAGTTCCATACCAGAAGATAACCTTCTTGAGTAGCCCAGCGAACAGCTAAAGAACCCCTGTCCCATGGAGTTACAGATCTCAGTTACACGAAGCTCACTTCGAGCCCCTGTCCTTCAGTTTTCAAAGATAGCTGCGCCAGTACGTAACACAAAATACGGACCACGTTAAAATATGCAACATTTGCATGAAATAAATTTTCGTTACGTTAAATATTAAACGAAATACAAAGAAAGATCAGGCTTAACTGTGCAATGCTAATAGTGCGATGAGAGCTCCAGCAGACCCGAAGACCAGTTTGGCAATACGGTGTGGGAAATCGCACTGAAAACCCTTTGGAGAATGTTCTACACGATCGCCCTTTGTAACTTTGTTGTCCCGACGCGATAAGTCTGGTAGGTGATCCTCTTTCGGGAAACGGGTGTGGTTCACCGAATCACATATAGTTTTAATTATTTCTTCTTTACTTGTGTTACTTACTCAATTTATTGTTCATAAAGTAAAAAAAGCGCGCTCTATCAAGTTAAACAACTAAATCATATTCTATTGAAACAACACAGTCACTTGTACTCCCTCACTCACACCTCTCGCACGCGACTGACTTCAGCACTCGAGTGTTGGCGTCCGTTATCAGCTCCTAACTGTTTCGGCGTTTAAATCTCTCGCCTCAACGGTTCTGAATATACGTTGACAGATTAACCTACAACATACGGCTATGATCCGTTCGTAAATGATGCCAGCAAAGCTAAGAAACAAATATATCAAAAATGTTCGGCTGCAATGTGTACTTCATACCTGTTGAGTATCTACCCAATGAAGACACGTACATGGGAATTAGGTACAGCTCCACGCATTCGTAACCTCTCCACTCCAGAAGCTTTACCCTCAGAGAAACAACTCCCGAAGTATTATTTTATAAGGACAAAGGGTGGGCCCCAAAGGTGGTTTTGGACCCACTAATGAAGATTATTTACCCGTTACTAATTTAACGATTCTACTGTAGTTCCGAATATACAGCCTCGAATGGTACGGCAACTAAATACAAAATGAATTGCAGCACATATGGAACAACCCGCTCGTCGCCTGATTTGAGGTAACATTATCTTAATGGAAACACGAGAAAGAGTAAAAATCCTCCGGGACGAAATTTAAACACCAGTCCTCTCGAATACGAAGGAGTACCATGCACAGCACCGCGACATTTGGTGGCGACAGAAATATCGCGGAATGAGCTAACTCGGCGTCTACAGTTTCAACACAATCGCAGAAACCTGTCGCAGTTAAAATGTACGCCTGAACGCAAAGAGGCAAGAAAAAACACCAGCTATTAGCACCCGTCTTCATACAGCTTTGAACAGTGGCGACCGGGCAAGTTGCTAGTTCAGCCCCCGAAGAGTGGTGCAGCTAAGTAGCGAGTAATGACCATGGCCACCTCTAACAGAAATTTTGAACCTTTATAAATCACATTATTTTGGCTCAATAGCTTAAAATGTGTTCAGTGCAGAAAATAAACTTTTTCATTCCAAATTTTAATTTTTCAGCCCACTTTGCCACCTCTTGGACTCTTCCGCCCGGAAATGCCTGCACCACTCGCTACTGCCCAGTTGCGCCTCTGCTCCTAGACACTGCACGACTCTGATCACAGTCGGAACGGTACGGTACGGTAGGTCGCTGCTAGACTAACTGTCGGAAACCTACGCAACCTTCACTCTATTGGAGAGTGCACTCAAAGCTTCAGACATTGTGGACGTTCATGATAAGGTCCGAACACACGCACACGCGTCAGCCCCGTGCCAACTACCAAGTTACATGGTAACTTTCGTACGTTGTTCTCACCTGCACGCAAGTAACAAACGCCGGCAGGTAACGCACAATATATCGTACCGGTCTGTTATCACGACCCACAGGGCAACTTCCGGTAAGCGCGGTTCACACGTCGTATTTGTAATGAAACCGAAAGGCGAAGACACATCTAGAATGAGAGGGCCACAGTCAGAAAACTGTTAGGCCTACTACAGTATTTGCAAGTCGGAGTTACTTTCAACAGTGCAACCGGACACGTCCGCAGCTAGTGAGTGGCGAATTCCCCGATATAGATAGCACAGCGCCGCTATACCACTGAAACGGAGGAAATGAATTCCCTTCTCTATTAAAACTAGGACCGCGGTAGCACAGCGGTTAAGGTGCTGCGCTACAAATCGGAAGGTCACTGGTTCGATCCCAGCTGGTGTCATTGGTATTTCATTGACATAATCCTTCCGATCGCACTATGGCCCTGGGGTCGACTCAGCCTCTAACAAAAATGAATGCCAGGAGCATTTCCTGGAGGTAATAAAAGGCCGGTGCGTAAGGCTGACAACCTTACCACCATCCTGGGCCATTGTCACGTAATCTGGGAACCTTAACTTCCTGGAACCCTCTGGGCACCTCGGGCCTGTAATGGGACTGATCTCTATTAAAAGACAGTAGACGTGTAAAACTTTTTTTCCATAAAATTACTACTTTCCGTTATATACAGTTTGTATAGCGCATTTGCTAATATGCTACGGCGGCGAAATATGCAGCGCTACATTTTGCCGCTTGAAGCGTGCGGGACAGAGAGAAGACAATGTGGGGTGTGCTACAGAGCGTCCATTATATGCAAGTAACGCGACGGTATATTTTCGTATTAAGCGTATATTTCTTTCCGGTGATTTTACCTTCCTCATTTATCGTGTTTTGTTGATAGAGGATATACTGTCTACGAAACAATCAAACGATAAAAATTTTCATAATATTTCGACGTCAATCTGCATGAATAGCTCATATTACTTAAAACCCTCAACTTCCACACCTGGTTATTGAAAATTTACGTCAACAGCAGCAAGGAATTTCATTTCTAATTATCAAGATAGGCCTGTATCAGGTAAGAATTTTAGACTTGATGTTTGTCTTTGGCAGATAATGGCCGTGTATGATCACATTTATATTTTCATTTATTACACCATTATTACTACTATTAATGTTAACGATTATTGACTTCAACAGTGCTGCGTGATTGACCCTAAATTTATTAGAGGAGAAAGGTGCGGTAAAGTAAGGCACACTGTACTCTTCCACTTAACCTGAACTCCAGATTCGCCATTGCTACCGCTGCTATACATGCGTCAGTACACGTACACCGTACCAATCAAGTGTCTTGTATAATTTCAATTTGGTCCTATTACTGTAGTGTCCGTGGGCTTAGTTGACATGAAGAAAGCAACAGGTGATCTGCTGCCACAAGTTACGGCCAGAATTTGTGGAAGAATGGAGGCAGCAGTTTCCTCTGAAAGGTTGGGACAATCAGACTACATGGCATCACGACAGAATACCGAATTACCTGTAGCAATAATTACGGTTGTGAGAACGTAAACTCTCAAACGTAAAAGTTAAAGTTGTCTTAAATTCAACACTGAAGTGTGCACTTCAAGGCACTTCGTAATAAATCCGCATTTCGATTACATTACTTAAATATAGAAGAAGGCTAACGAGAATATACTCATGAATGCATGTGTCTGTAAAAGCGTGCGCATGTCCCTCTTTTCAATTTTTGTTTCAAATGACCCATTTTCGCGAAAAATAGTACGAACGTTACTGTCAGAAAAGGTTACTCCATTCTCATGTGTTTTTTTATTTTCTACTGCCAATAATAACGTAATAGCGAATGTACGAAATTGTGAGGAACAAGTACATGGGTTCCAAATTGATTTGTGGTAAAAAAAATCTTTAATAAACGAATACAACTTCTGTTAGTTTCCACTACAGTGTAAACCTATGTGAAATTTATAATAATAATGGCTACACTACACCTCATAGGTATCCAGTTACCTCAAGCAAAGAGCTCGCCAGCTAAAAGTGGGGGGGGGGGGCTTCTAAACTCCTTTCCGCGCACTTTGGGCACATACTGAAGTAAAGAGTGACCACTTACACAGGACCGGCAAGTGAAAATACTGCAACTAGTGAACACATTGCCAAAAACCGCGTAATGTTCGCGTCTACACACTTCCGACATTACGCGCCAAACAATTTCTTTAAGATTGTTCTCTGTCTGTCTGTCTGTCTGTGTGGTGTGTGCGTGCGTGCGCGCGTGTGTTGTTTTCATTAATTTTATCTTTTGGACATCCCAACATATACGACATGCCGTCGGATTGGGTGGCTGTAAGGTCGGTTGTAACCGTCCTGCCGGAAGAGCTCGCATTCATTCTCATCACCTAAGCTAGAGGTAAAGCAATCCCACTACAGGCCTGGACAGGCCCTGAGGGTTCCAGGAGGTTGAGGTTCCCAGATTCCAAGACAATCGGCATATGAAGGGTGGTGAGGTTGTCAGCCCTACGCACCGGCCGCCTTTACTCCCAGGAAATATTCCTGGTACTCATTTCTGTTAGAGGCTGAGTCAACCCCAGGGCCATAGTGCGGCCGGAAGGATTATGTCAATGAAAAATTTCAATGACATCATCGGGAATCGAATCCGCGACCTTCCGGCTTGTAGCGCAGTCATTCTCATCTACATTTTTAAAAATGGCTGCGAGAATTTGTTCAACGTGTCTTTCTCAACTGACTGTTCGAAAAGAATATAGGCCCGATTATTCTTCTCTCACTGACAGTACACCATATTCCAACTTCAATGTCGTGTAACGGTATCGCGTGTGTTAGTTTGGTATTATATGCCGATACATGCGTAACAGTATGCATTATTTTGAGTATATACGTGGTCGTTTGAGTAATCTCATCTGTAAAATAAGTTTGCAACGGATCGACCGCACACTAAACCAAGCTTCACAAAACCAGTTACAAAACGGCACTCTCGCAACAATCTATATATATATATATATATATACTGTGGAATTCTTCTAGAAGTGTCCGAGTATCATTAAACGTTTCTCCCGAAGAACACGCCGTGTTCGCTCTCACATCTTTAACAGACAGCCTCTTCGATATTAAAACAGTCGATGCATTGTTGATCTGGATGGAAATGCAACACCGGGAAACCTATTTACAGGATCAGAATGCTTGTAGAAATTCGGCTTTCGACATGGGGTTTGGCTAATTACAAAAAGAGGGCACTAAGGCGCCGTGTTGGCCATATGGCAACTTTGTCTCATGTTTTCACGTTATAACATCGTTTTAACTTATCACAAGTGGAACGCAGGTTCCTCCGAGTTTATTTCGAGTTAACAAAAACGTGCTGCAGCCCTGCCATGCAAAGACCCGCCCTTTACACTACGCTGCCACGTTAACATGCAGTCAGAAAAAAAGACTTTCCTGACTTGAACGCTGCTAAATAATGTAACCAGTATCTCAGAAAGACATAAAATGATGTGGCGTCAATGGTGATAAAGAGTGACAGAATGAGTAGTGAGGGCAGACCGATTCTTAGTGTCTGCATCGCGGAACATCTGTGGGGCTCAAGCAGGGCTCAGGTGCTTGTAACCGCAAAACAAATTGAAAACTACGTACGTTAATACTCGAGTGGCTATAGAGGCTGGAAATATGAGTCACGGTCCTCGTGGAAGGTGACGCCAACTCCGTAACGACAAAATTAAACATTTCGAAACATGTACGTGCCAGCAATTGCGTCTCGTGAATAAACAGACAACGGATAGACTGTCGTTACCTGAGGCGAATCGCTGGCAAAGTCGTGTGGCTGTACAAACAGCTTTCCTTCTGAAGACTTCTTCTGCCCATACATTAAGGAACAACAATCGGCAAATGCAAACCGCACGTTGACACGGTAACACCTGCTCATATGTTTGGCCTCTTGCTGTGTACAAATCCAACAACTCTGCTTTTTACACCAGAATGAAGGCCACACCGGAACGCCACCACGTAAACCACACAGCACCACTCGTGTCGCGTAACGGTAATAAGGTTCTCTGCCCTAACGACGTATCACCTTCGTGTGCCCTACTCCCTTTTCATAAACGAAAGTTTCGCGACCGAGCCATGATGAACACTCGATATACCTGTAGCGAGGCAAACAGTACTACCACAATTAACATTATATTAGTTTGTGTTTAGCCACTGTTCAGTCAGCGCTCGATTTCTTTAACGCGAAAAAGCAGAGCGGCCCTTTAGACCCGTTTGTATGCTCGCGTATACTGTATAACTACATACAGGAGTGCTGATAAGTTCTTAGCCCGACCAGGAAGGAAACAAGCAAATGTTTCTGTCAGAAAGGCGTAAATTTCCTTCGGCGCCTTGCCTTGCAGGACAAATAAAACTTGATGACAGCTCGCGTCTCGATGTTGTTGAAATCGCGCGCGTTCCTGACATGCTTCCGAGCTTATTTCCTTCCTGGTCGGGCTAAGGACTTATCAGCACCCCGGTAAATGTACAGTGCCGAGTTCTAAGTGTTAAGACTGCTTTCAGATGTGATGCTACTCGAAGGGTCAGTATAAATAATGGTGGCACTTTCTAACAAAATAAGATCTACTTCGTATTGTTAATGCATTATTTTAAAAATTCACTGATACGAGAACACAAGTGCACAGCTATTCGTATCTGTGTCAGATCTGAGATTCTCACAGGGATAACCAAGAACACCGCTGCCTTAGGTAATAGCAAACCGCGTAGTCTGGTAGTTACCGACGTTTCGGAATAATCTGTTACCTCCAGCATCAGAGTAGAAGACGCAGGCAGCATGTTCCCTGCAAACGTGGGTAACTTACTACTGCACATGCCATAGCCCAGGAGACAGAACTCTTCCTATTCATCATTAATCATGTCAATTTACATATTTTTATTTCCAATAAGTAAAAACTGTTCCCCCAATAAATTCTAAGGTTCAATTGTTGAACGTCACAAAAATATTTGCCGATCCCTTACATAGGGTATAACTGAAACTGTTGCTAAATGGTGTTAAGACTGAACACATGAACCGTATCAACTAGGTCGTAAACTACGTCGACAATGGTCTTGGCGACCGGGGCTTCACTTCTGGGAGAGGCGTTGAATTTTTCCTTACACCAGTACGATCACTTCGCAGAGAATCTGGACATACACGTGCTGTCTATGGAACACATCAAAACGTGACTTTTGTGTAACCATTCGAACTAAGAACAATATACTCTTTAAAGCTTAATGGTTCGTGTATATATTACCACGTTTACCACTAAAATATCTGCATTTCCCCCACAATGTGTATTTCTATATTCTGCACGATTCTCACAAAAACAGTCGTTATTTCCCTACATAACATTTACCGACTGGTCTTTCTAATGGAAGTAAACTATGTTCTCTGTGAAGTATGAACTGAATCTTCGTCCATAATGAAGAGTAAGTTTAGTCTTCAACGGGAAATAGCGCACTGTATGATGAATGATACCGAAAGGATACGCAACGCAGTGGGAAAAACTGAAAGAAATTCTACCTATTAGCTCCCCCCCCCCCAAACAACCACCACCAATCGCGGAACAATTTCAGTGGCGAATCACCCCTTCGGCTCCTCTGTAACCACTGTTCCGCACACCACGTCCAGTACTCCTGTCAAGATAATCTTCAATGCAATGAAGACTGCATGGGACAAACGCAGTAGCAACGTGAAGCCGGTCACTCACCTGCACCACATCTCCCACGTGCGACGTTTAACTAACTTCGCACTACTGCTTTATACGCGAGAACAACCGGGTTCAATTCTCGGCTCAAGAGAGTGACTACCGGGACTGTTAAAGATTTCAAGCATCCGCAGCTCCAAAATTCAACAGAATCTTCTCGGGCTGACAGCCACATCCGGTGGTTTTAAGTACACCAACGTTCGTTAAACCGAGGCCGTCTCTATCCTCGGGGTCCTGATGTCTGAAACGTTGGTGTACTTGAGCCACCTGACGCGGCCTGTCAGCCCAAGAATATTGCACTGTATTATGAGTGTGTTTAGAATATGATCAACTGGTATGATGCAGTGCGGTCTGGTCTGGTCTAGTCTAGTCTAGTATAGTCTAGTCTAGTCTAGTCTTAGTCTTAGTTTTAGTTTAGTATAGTAGAAGGACACAAACGTTTCGGAACGACCTGCGGCCTCCATCTGCAGGGTAGAAAACATGTCTACCAGATACCACGTCACATCCTAACACATAAAATGCAGCGTGAATGTCAACTGTCACATTATGGCTAGTTTTTGTGGCTTCGTTCTGGGACACTACCTACAGCAGTTCACGATCATTTCATACAAGTCTGGTTCTTAGACGTACTCATTCACACAAAGTTTTTAGTTAAGCCGTCATCCGGCAGTTGCTTACTGAAGGGTCAATTCTCCCCATACACACACTGTACGTCGAAAGACCGAAACTTACAGGCGGCTTAACTTCTCTGGCAAACGTGTGTGTGTCTGGGCACCCGCCTTCCGGCGGACGTCGGATTAGTACTGACTGAAATCTTTAGCATAGACAGAAATGTACCTTTAGTCCGCAGCCATGTGTTTGAACTTGTTCGTCGTTGCTTACAACGAATTCCAAGTGCAACATTCCGGAGTTCAGTTCTTGATTATTATTGTGTGAAAAGAAGACAACTGTTTATCGATGGTAAATGGTAAATCTTATCCAAACAAATATACGTTATCAGTTGACTGTTACAAACAGTATGATTCATCAGCTACAAAAGATTCGGATCGGTCTAAAATTTATAACTTATGAAGCACTTTTCGAAAGGATTGTTTTCCTTTAACACCTACGGATAATGTTACAAGTTGCAGAAACTACTGTTCCAAAAATCTGAGGTGAGATAATTGTCGTAAACGTAAAGTTTTTAAAGCTTCGTCCCGTTCCCAAAACTCGTAACGTTTCAGTTAATCGCTCTTTTCCATCAATGGCTCTTCTCATTCGTGTGTTCTGCATTTCAGCGTGAGGATTCAACAAATCACGCAAAATTTTAAATCGTGGGTTTTCAAACTGCAGTACGCGTACCACTAATGGTACGCCAACCACTGCTTACTGGTAAGCGGCATAAATACAGAAATCTGTTACAAAAAAATAAGAATGTTTAAAAATAAATAGAGAATATCACACACAGGGTTATTCAAAATGATTGTCGGGGTTTTAACAACTTGTCACACACAATACACTTGAGATATGAGTATATGTATTTTTTTATTTAATAGAACAACACTTCAAAGTTTTTGTTACATACCTTACAGGTGCTCTATATATGCACCGTTTGTGATTCTACAAACACCAACACGAGAATCGAGTTCGTTCCAAACTGTCTGTAGCATGTCTGCGGTGATGGTTTCAATGGCGGTTCTGATCCTTACCTTCAGTTCCGGGATACTTGCGGCAAGAGCAGGAACATAAACCTGATCCTTCACGTAACCCCATAGAAATAAATCACATGGGGTTGCATCTGGAGAAAGAGGTGGCAAGTTGTTAAAACCCCGACAATCACTTCGAATAACCCTGTATACCTGCTGATATGCAATATTGCTAGCAACATTAAAAAACACGTCCCTGCTGTCTTTCCTATTACAGCATTCTTAAAGTCAAATCTGGCTTCGTTCTAAATTACAGTAACGAGTAAAACAGCATTCAGCACGGCGCCCGAAACTGTTTTTAGGCGTCTTCACAGAATTGCGAAATACGACTATTAGTTCGTTGTGTATTAGTCTGTCTGTCCGTCCGAATGGAACAACTTGGCTCCCAATGAACGTATTTTCACGGAACTTGATATTTGAGTATTTTTAGAAAATTTGTCCAAAAAAATTCAGGCTCAATTAAAATGTGACACGAATAACGCGTGCCGTACATGAAGACCAATGTATAATTATGTCATCTCGCGGAGCTCTTACAATGAGATATGTTTCAGACAGAAGTTTTAGAGAAAATCAAAACATACAATTCGTGTTCAATAACTTTTTTCCCCCCAAAATCGTGCCGAGTATGAGATAAGCTTAACGTCGAAAAGTACAGTAAAGCCAAACAGACCGAAGATGACAATATAATACGGCGCATGCGCTTTGCATGCTGGATAACTAAGGCTACAGACACACACTCAGAATATATAATACTCGTTGCCTTTTCACGGCAACAATTGTTAAGCGAACGTGCCTCAATGTTACGTTGATACGAACACTGCCTGTCTTGTTAAGTAACACTTTAGCTCTCTCCTCCTTCAGAATAATATTGCGCTAGCTTAGGCCTCATGTTTATTGTACCAAACTCTCAAGTTTAACCGCCTTTCCTTCAAAAATTAAAGTTCACAGTTTCCCAGACAATTTCAGCTGTTTTTATTTAAGTACAACAAAAATGGGCGTACTTTAAAATTGATGAATTTAATTTACTGGAACGCCGGCGAAAATGTCTGAGAACTCCTGCTTCACTATATTCATCAGCCGTTTGTAAGTAGCTTTCAAACTCACAACAATGGACGCGCGAAGTTTAGTAATTGACATGATCACGAAGTACCCCTTTTCTGCAAGTGCTTTACCCACCCACATCCCATTTTTGTTTTCGCATATTAAATCAAACGAGCACAATACCTTCTCTAGGAGGTCCCATGCCTGAAAAATGCAACAACAATTACAACATGGATAGAAAGGCTGCTAGAATCCGAAATGAATCATATTGGTAGGTGTGGCAAGCATGTGGACTGCATGGGTTCCCTGCAGTCCATGGACTGAAGGCGGAATGTGTGCGTGTGCGTGCGTGTGTGTGTGTGTGTGTGTCGGAAGGCATAGCCTCCAGTTCAGTCCCTTCCGGCACACTGTAAGTGAATAGGTACCTTCAATCACCATACACGCACTGGACGTTATGTAACTTACATAAACAAGAAAGCGTCGTTATGCAAGCTGAAACCCGTACGTAAATTCTGCAGTTTCATACATGAATAATTATATAGTTGCTTGTAGTTTTTTTGTGTGTGTGAATGACTCCGCGTGTCAGTAGCGTGAAACATGGCGTGACAGCGCAACACCGTGTTTAATCCAATGAAGGTCGAACTGCGCAATGTAACAGAACTGTCTGCTAGTCAGTGCACAGATCGTCTAGTATACTATTGCGCCGACGGCAATACAGTCGAGTTCTGCGGCCAAAGTTTCAGGTACTGCCCACCAAAGGAACCAGTCCCTCTGACTGTGCAAAACTGTGTAGCACTGGAAGCAGCGCTGAGCACAACAAATCATGTTCAAAGCACGATGCTTGACAAGACTTTCCGCGCAATGGGAACCTAATCACGATCAACTAATTAGCTACCTGAGATCTTACATTATGATGGCGGTAAGCATTAAGAATGCAGTTTCAGGATACGACGTAATGGAGTCTTGACAGAATATTCTCTACCTTGAAGACGGCTGTAGCAGGTTGTTCCGAAACGCTAGTAAGGGACTATCAAACTAAACGGCGTTACATCCCATTAAGTCCTTAATTTTAATTAATTATCTTATTAGCCAAATAAAACTCTCCCTTATGCAACTAATACATATTCAACTGAAGGAGCCGGAATAGTAGCGAATGGAGTACGCGCTGGACGACCGAGAAATTGTGGTTCTATTCCCGTCAGGGGCATGGTGTTTTTCTCTTCCGCAAGGCGCCCACACCAGCTGTGAAGCCGACCCAGTCTCTTATTCAAAGGGTACCGTGGGCTCTTTCCCCGGGGATAAGGCGGCAGAGGCCTGAAACTAATCACTCACCTCAATCTGGTACCAAGGTTAAGAATGAATGGAGGTATATCTGCACTGTACCACATGTCTTCGTGGCTTACACAAGGCCGTACCTTCACTTATCCAACCGACGAAAAATTCCTCCTTACGAAGCTCGAAACATTACGCGATTTAGGTGAAATCTGCGAACAATATAGTGAGGCGACGTAGTTCGATTCAAATGATCATAAGGTATTTACCCATAATCCACGTCTATGCTTAGTAGCACAGTGGTTAAGGTGCTGTGCTACACATCGGAAGGTCGCTGGTTCGATCCCAGGTGGTGTCATTGGCATTTTTCATTGACATAATCCTTTCGATCGCACTATGGCCCTGGGGTCGACTAAGCCTCTAACAAAAATGAGTACCAGGAGCATTTCCTACGGGTAAAGGCAGCCGGTGAGTAGGGCTGACAACCTTACCACCATCCTGTGCCGTTGTCATGTAATCTGGAAACCTTAACTTCCTGGAACCGTCTGGGCCATTCCATGCCTGCAACGGGACTGCTTTACCTTTACCACGTCTATGCTTAGGTTTTCTGAATTTTACTTAGTATTTCAAAGTTTCACCTCCTATACGCACTTCTTCTGTGCGTGCTACCTGTTTCGCCTATGTTATATTAATAATAATAATAATATTATTATTATTATTATTATAAAAATCACATCAACCAATTACACGACTAGGGCGGACTGGATCACTGACTCTTCCACAACTGTACTTCTTATCCTACTGGTCAGAACGCTAACAAACTGTGCTCCAACTGCAGCAAAAACAATTACATATATTCAAGTATTATATTAATATTTCATGAACGGTCGTACTTGAAAGACGTCACATCGCACCCACCTGTCTGTCAGGTCCTACCGTTACGTTCTACACACCTCTTCAGAATCAGGATTTCAGCACACACCTGGCACACCTACAAATGTCTGTCCGTCAACCTCATGCTGCCTCAGATAATCTCAGTAACGTCACACGAAAGCAGCTCTTGATTACGTAACGTTCTCATTCACCCTGTTATTTCGTCTCTATCGGCTTCGAAGCATTTCATTTTTTTAAACGCTCCTCCGGCGTACAAGAGGTGGGATACTTCATCTACTCCAGTGTTTAGAGACGATACGAGACGAGATTGCGACTGTCGTACAACCGTTACGTCACGTGCTGAAATGCTGCGGAAGCAATCCAAATTTGAGGCCCTTTCTAAAAGCAATTACGCATTCAGCATATAAGTGTCTTACGCCCATTAAAATATATAAAAGAATTACATTGTAGCCTATCTTTATTTAACACAGTCACACTAAATAACAAAATTTATTCGAAATAGTACTGCGAGGAAAACAACTTTAAAAGCCGTCATGTTCCATATCATGAATCTGGTGGGTCCTAAACTGGTGCACTGACAGATTTCTTGTTACAGTAACGATCAACGTTAACATGAGTGGCATGTCCCGAACAGACAAACCGAGCACACAAGGCAGGCAATGTACGTTATCACGCAACAGTGTGGGACATTTGCGTATGTATATACACAGCGACTGTGGAGTCTGCAGTTGACCTTGGCAGTGGTCTGCGTTTGGGAAAGCCCAATGTCCTTTGCTTCTGACCAGTTACCGATGTATGTCATTCAAAAATACACTGGGCTGAACAGCACTCGCATTTTGTCCGCGTAAGATAAAACAGTTATCTTCTGTAGTGTTCTGTGTGGTAAGGGCTGTGCTAAAATTTGACCTAAGGCTTGTTACGAACAACACACCTAACAAATGGCGACAGTGGAAAGAAGGCCATGCAGTGATAGAAACTCATGTTTTTGACAGGATCTATGTGTTCCCCCGACCATCGTCCCGAGTGTTGCAGCATTTACCTAAGCCGTGCAGGTCAAATGCATTCCCTTGGGTTAGAGACATTACCTGCTCGACCATCCTAACAGCCCAATACCATTTCCCTCGAAGACAGCGCTTTCATGGCGCTCTGTGTCGCCGACAATAATCAAACGTACTGAGGTATTCATGTAAAGTGCATGAATTTAACCAAATTTGGGTTTTCCCTATAGATTTACATAAAGTAATCAATCACAATTTTCACGAAAATCCGTCTAGTGGGACTCGAGTTGATAAGTGCGGCCAGACGGACGGACGTGACGAAGCTAACGGGCGCTTTTCGAAAATATGCGAACTAGCTAAAAATCGTTAACGCCAGAAACATGCTAAAACCATGCATCATTCGAACCGCAGGTGGGTCGAGAGATACTATACTGACAATCATCAGGTACAGCACTGATGAGTACTTTAGAGTTAAACCCAATACATTCACTCCAGGCGGAAGTACACGAAAATGTGACAAACTCTCATCGCTGGTCCCATGTTAAGAAGTCGGAAATCTGAAAATGTAGTAAAACGCTGAAAAACACATGAAGATCTGTTATTTGCACAAAGTACGCACAGCAAATTCCAGAACAATGAACTGAGTTTCAGCGTAATTACTTTTAGATTGTCAGATATATCAATCTGAACACCATGACAGGTAATTTTCAAACAAAAAAAAATATATATATATACATGTAAATTATCTTGACAAGCCCCTGCTTTGATTTCCAACAGCTGTCCAAATCAGTAGGTCAATGGAAACTTTTCTGTGAAGAGATTCTAAACGAAACGTAACAGCGGCAGGAACTATCGGGGAAGATATGGGCGGCGTCTATATTTGGCGAGTTTACCCTACTTCCACCCTGTTAGAAGACTACAAGATGGCAAACTACATCATTGGACTCGCCTTAATAAAGCCTGGTTACATACACAAGGAACTCACAAAAACACAAAGTCATGCCAAGCGAACATAAATAATACCGACGGACTTTAACGACCTAACAACACTATAAAGTTAATTCTGATGTCATGGCTTTCCCTCAGAGCGAGAGACGAAATCACATCGTGAGAATTTAGATCGTCTAGAATGTGACGTTGTGTCTCTGAGTATGTTGCTCCCAACGCTTCGAAAACACAGCGGCGTCCTTATCTTCAAGAGGGCACGAGAAGGACTCCATGCCTTGCCCTTGAACATGGAGGCATTATGTTCCTTTACAGCGTCGAGACCCACTAATCTCCGAAGTGCCACATACCGTCAGACCAGAATCTCAGAACATCGCTATGGAAACCTCATATCTCGCGAGTCATGTATCTTAGTTATAACAAGAAAGTTCGGTAATTTCGGAACAAGAATTACTGACTAAATCCACCGATCAGAGTAAGTTAACACTTTCTCAGCTCTTCAAAGAATTCCTTCCATTTTATGGTACCTAAAGGTTCATTATCGTCTTCACAGATACCTGAAACCAGTTTGTATCCCGAGCCAGACGAATCCAGTCCACACTCTCCTAGCCAATTTCATCAATATCTATTCTAACACTATCCAAAAAGAACAACTGTGGAATGTGGAATATTTTAATCATTTGGGTAGCGTGATAATAAATTATGCAATAAGAACACGTGAAATAAAATCCAGGGCTGCCATGGCAAAAGCAGCATTCAACAAGAAGTCTCTGTTCACCAGCAAATTGGACTTAAATTTAAGGAAGAAAGTGGAGAAATTCTGCATTTCGAACATATCTTTGTGAGGTGCTAAAACTTCGACATTGCAGAGAGTACATCAGAAATATCTTCAGAGTTTTAAAATCTGGTGCCGAAGATCAATTGGACCGATCGTTTGAAAAATGAAGCATTAAAAACAATAAAGAAGGAAAGGAGCATCCTACACAAAATAAAACGAAGGAAAGCTAACTGGATTGGCCACATCATGCGTAGGAACTGACTTGTAAAACACGTTACTGAAGAAAGGATAGAAGGCAAGATAGAAGTGACGTGAACACGAAGAAGAAGACGCAAGTAAGCTGCTTGATACTTAAGGACACGAGCAGGTACTAGAAACTGAATGACGAAGCACTAAATCGCACTCTGTGGAGAACTCTACTTGGATGAGGCAATGGCTGCCACAAAACAGACTACGTGAGAGACAGAGAGAGAGAGAGAGCGCGCGTCCATCACTGGCGCAGATAACCGGACGGGAGCCTCTACGAGTATATACCAGTAGCTTGATTGTGGGATTAATGGTGAAAGATGAATGGGAAAGGTTTTTGACAGAAGCGGATCCTAGCATTTATTTTGAGGGACAGAGGAAAACCCCTATGAACCTTAGTCTGGAAAACTTCTGTACCGGCAGAAATTCGAAACTTGTACCTTCTGAACAGGATGTTACCGATATATTACACCAGCTCGGTTCCAAGACAGTGCTTATGGCGTAGGTGTATTTACAAAACAGTCCACACTTTTGAACGCAAAGTGAAACTTTCGATAACCTAATATAGCAACGGAAAATTCAAGTCTTCTGGGATATGACGCCGTGTCTAGGGACTGCGGAGACCCTGAAGATGGAAGTGGAAAGGTCTTGTGAAACGTCTGTAACTGTTTGGTAATATCCACGGCTTCATACCCCAGAAAAACTGAGTATTCACGAACACACCGCCGTGAGAACAGGTGGCAGAACGGCACTTGAAATTTTATCTTCTTGTATTTTACTTTGAATTGTAGCTCTGCTCCATTTGTTCTTGACCCAGTTCTTTTGGAGATTAAAAATAAAAATGTACGCTCTATGCATATTTGAGAGGTTTTTGGTGAGTTTTCCTGGTAAAGTCATTTAAAGAGACACTGAACAATTCTGGAGTCCGTCATTAATTCATACTGCGACATACTGGTCGGTACAATGTTCTGAGACAGGTACTTGTCTCTGTAAAACGTATTTACTTACTTAATTACTCCATGGTGCAGAGTACTTCTTGAGAAGCTAACTGGTTTGCAGCTAGTCAAGAAATTTCCCGCATTTCACGGAACCCGAAGGTTCACTACCGCACTCACAAGCGTCCGCCACCTGTCTCTATCCTGGGCCCGCCCAATCCAGTCCACATACCCACATCTCACCTCCTGGAGTTCCATCCTAATATTATCCACCCATCTACGCCAAGGTCTCCCCAGTAGTGTCCTTCCTTCCGGTTTCCCCACCAAGACCCTATACACCCCCCTCTACTCACCCATACGCGTCACATGCCCAGCCAATCTCATTCTTCTCGATTTTATCACCCGCACAATATTGGGTGAGGAGTACAAATCCGAGTGGGGGAGTAGTTTACCTGCGGATTGTTTTGTCTCCAGAGCAAGCATCCCGGATGTGAGTGTTTCTTAACATAAGCGTTTTACAGGGAGGGGTTGTTAGCACCTCGCTCAACCCCCAAGCCGGAGGACCACCCCCGTCGGCTGTCCGCGACTGCTTGTTCAATTTATTCGCAGCTACCCTCCTTATCGGAGGTCGTTCCTCTATCCGCAACCTGAGGACGCGCCATGCAGTGGGGACAGGGACCCACTACATGGCTGTAAAACGTACACCATTTTGATTAACATTCGGACTATAGGCCAGTAGAATATTTTATGCTTCCTCCTTCGATCAGTGTGTTTTTTACGGCTTAGTTGTTGGATAATACTCCGGTTGGAGCAGTATTTATAGTTCATAACCAGATTTACAAAAGATTTATACTCTGATATAGGTCTAGACGGCCGCTGATGTTGAGGGTAGCTGCGAATTAGTTGAATAAGCAGTCGCGCACAACCGATAGTTCGTTTACACCAGTTGAAACATCGTTGTGTACAGTGGAGGAGTGATGTACATCAAACACAACGGTCTTGGAGAAATATAATATAAACCGAAATGACTCAAGTTAGATCAGTTGGTAGGCTTCTATGATGACGGCAATGAGCTTCCTTAATTCAATACGTGTCATATGCTGAAGGAACACCATTTACTGTGAGTCTGTATAAAGTGACAATACATCCGGAGGTAAGTGGCGGCACTGCGCTACAAGCTGAAAAGTCGCGGGTTCGATTCCCGGTAAGGTCATTGGGAATTTTCGCTGATGCAATCCTCCCGGCCGCACTGTGGCCGTTGGGACGACTCAGCCTCTAACGAAAACACACAACACTCACAGAAGACAGACATCCAGCCCCCGGCATGGTTCGAACCCAGCAAACGAACGACCGCACACTCACGCCTAGACCGTGCGTATTGAATAGCCAAAGGGTACCTGATTTAAAATGTGCCATATTAGTTATCAAAGCTGGCCTTAATTTAAACAGATTAGTTGTGGATGTGAAGTCTGACTGTCGATTCGGTTTTAGAGTTAAAATGTGAAACGCAACAGACGAATTGTATTGGTGACGCCTGGTCGAAACTCGACGCGATTACAGGCTATCATGGCTGAGATTTTACATGTTTTTTCTTACTTGTCAGTCATAAATTCACCCTAGAACAGGCCACGAAGGCCCAGAGTGGGAGTAGAGGTATAGCTCTACTCTTTCTTTAACCTCAACGCTAGATGGGGTGGGTGGTCAACGCCACGCCCCGGCCGCTTTACCCCCGGGAAAGGGACTCGGTACCCATTGCATAGGAAGCTGCGTGGGCCTCAGGGCCGGTCTGGACAGGTGCGGAAAATCTCGGCTCCCACCAGGATTCGATCCCGGACCGTCCAGCCCGTAGCGAGTCACTATAGCGACTACGCTATCCCGGCTCCATTTTGTCAGTCATATCCAAATTTAGTGAAAACAGGTTCATCGGATAGACGGACAGGCGGACATGGAACAGCTGACTGTCGCATTTTGAAACGGTGCGGATATGCGCGTGAAGGGTGGATGAAGTAAAAAACGAAAAAATATACAAATGAAAATAATCGGGTGGTCTAGTCAATTATCGCGGATAGCACTTGAAAGGGCCGGTTAGTCTATAGCGGGGTTGGATGATTGGGTGAATGGAAGGATGGATGGGTGGATTGATAAGGCACGGACGGAGAACCCTGTGGTTCGAGTGAAGTTGAGTCATCCTTTCTGTTTCTCTATAACATGTCGTGGGCCAGGCGGAAGTGGTTGATATGCACAAGTTGAAATCGTGGGCGAGGCGGACAAAGTGTAAATTAGCATGGTGGAGGCGGACAGCAGCAGCGATCCGCTTTTACTGTTACAGTACGACATTAACAAATTTTGTGTTAATTATTTGTAATTATTCACATTTTTAAAGCTGAAAGTTTTTAGGTATTTGTACAGATCATTTTATTTGCCTTATTATTCTCTAAGTATTTAATTCTCTTGTCTTCTTTTACATAAATCTTTCTTCGTTTTTTGACCAAGATCTCCAGGTTCCTTCGATTTCGGTTGCCAATATACCAACTCTGCTTCTTCTTTTATTTTCTGTACCTGAAGAAAAACTTTAGGCAGTTGCTTTCTTATAATGTTGTTTGGTTTGGAATTCCAACCCTCCAGTGCCTTGTTGGTCCTTAGCCGATGTTTATTTACATTCCACATCTCGAT
>Ga0123354_10003234_pt1 | contig 22348 bp, 14 predicted proteins | sample TergutLab28metaG_2_FD_97872 | JGI IMG/M metagenome (GOLD analysis project Ga0123354, IMG submission 97872) | Labiotermes labralis P4 segment gut microbial communities from Petit-Saut dam, French Guiana - Lab288 P4 | ecosystem: Host-associated > Arthropoda: Insects > Digestive system > Gut ... | reverse complement strand
TAGACACTGATCACCATACACTTCTGTCAACAAATTGTAAGTTTCTGTGGCAGATTTTCCAAGTTTTGTGAGGAATTTGATGTTAACACGTTGTTCTACATTAGCACTCAGCATTATTCTGACAGAGCTCAGACACGCGATCCGCTTCTAACAATGGTCACGGCCAGACTAACCGATGCGCGTGAATGAACCTTTGCGTGACGGTAGAGAGAAGTCCACAGGTCAATGCCCTACCCTCCTCTTCGTCATCGACGTGTCCGGAAATGAGTAATAAAAGCAATCCGGTTTCTTTATTGCCACACCTCGCATGTGGCATGGTTTAGGAATTACTTGCATTCCAGCACTCCAAATAAAGTAATTAAGGATGTAGGTTTTTATAGATGCATGCATGGCATAGCTGGATGTCATGCATAACTTCAAGTGGTTGTAGGCTAGGCTCCCAGATTTTTGGAGGTTTGATCACTTGAACAGCACATTTGTGTAAATGCATATGGAAATGTTCTTAGGCATTTATTCTACGAACTTTTGCAAAGGGTTTGGCCAGCCCCATGATTTAACAGGGTCATATTCATGACAGTTGTTTAAAGTATGTCCTGCATATGCCACTTGTGGGTTATTGGATCTTGTGTATGAGATATGCTCAGTATATCTTATTTTTTGTTTTGTGGGCCGGGACAGCATAGTGGGTATAGCAACTCGCTATGGGCCAGCCCGGGGTGTGGCATTTACCACCCACCCATCTAGTGCTGAGGTTAAAGAAAGAGTAGCTATACCTGTACTTCCCCTGCAGACCTTGAATGCCTGTTGTAAGGTGAAATATATATTTCTTACTTTTTTTTTAATTGTTTATCTGTTTGGGGACAGGGTGGTATGGTCAGTATAGCAACAGTTCCACTAGCTGGATGGTCCTGGGTTCAAATCTTTGTAGAGACAAAAAGATTTTTCCCTTCTCCAAAACATCCATATGAGCTCTGAGGCCCACCCAGCCTTCTATATAAGGGTACATGGGCTCTTTCCTGGGATTAAAGCGGCTGTGACGCTTAGTTTAACCACTGATGTCCATCTGTTAGAAATATTCTCATTTATGAAAGTTCTGACTCCTTGATAATGGCTCCTTAAGGGCTGAAACATATCTTTTTTAATAAACAAGACTACTGGGGATACAATACAGTGTGTTTGTTGGTTTAATTTATAAAATTTGATCACATATACACCCAGGCCTTGTTTTACACCTGTTTGTTGTATGTCTTGTTGGTAACACCTCTTGCCTATGTACATGACTTCATAATTTGTACTCTCTCAATTTGCATATGTAGCAACTGAATTTTACTTCCTGCCAAGGGAAAATGTATTTATCCAAGAACTAAAACAAATGCTGAGAAAAAATATTTTACTATTAATTTAATACACTTAATACACAAAGTATGTTGGATTCTATCTACCTTGACCAATCAGTGTCATTGTCACATTCGATGCCTTCATCTTCACTACCATTCCACAACATATCATCATCAGTCTCATCCACTGCATTGGATATATGGCATTTCTTAAAACCCTTCAGTCACCTGTGGTGAGATGTGCTGCCATGCTGTTGTGATCCACTCTGACTAAATACTACATTTATATATCTTGGTTTATAACTTACTTGAACCCACAAAGATTCACAGTTTACTCCACAGATGGTATTAAGAATTTAATTGAATGTGCTCTGGATTTTTTTGTCATGTCTGGTATGATCCAGTATAGAGTTCATGGATCTTTTTATGGCTTTTAATTTCTGGATTGGTCCAGATTTTATTTTTGAACCTTGTAGTTAATGTTTAATGTTTCAGTAGCCATTTTCCTGTACTACACTTGGACTAGATCTGCTCTCAGGTACATACGAGTATTTTAACACATTTCTGTGGTACCCAGTGATTGAGAATGAAGTAGCAAAGAAGTAGTACAGATGAACATGAGTTATGAAATGCAGTGTGTATTAAAGAATAAAGTGAAGTTGAGTTATAAGATGCATTGTGTGTGAGAAGAGTGTATTAGCAATGAAGTTGTACCTGAGATTCATTTTGTAGCTTTGTTGAAATTGAAAGCCCCTGCTCGGTGGAGTCCACTCTTGCACTAAACCCATGGTGCTTTGGTGCAAAAGTGGTCTATGTCCGCACACCTGGCACACACCCTCCCCACTGCAAAGTCATCCATGATTCACCGAGTGTTCTCCCCAAACTGGAAAAAAGTCAAGAATCTTGAAGTAATACACTCCACATGGCAAATTATTGCCCCGCCTTCAGAGCTTGCACCCCACTCACGTAAGTGCCTTATGTCCCCAAGTTCCTCCCAACGGCACTCAGGAACATAAGGCACTTGCATGAATGGAGCACATGCTCTGAAGGTGGGGGCAGTAAGTCACTGAAAGAAAGTGCTGTAAGAAAGACTGCAAAAAACACACATTCAAGATCCATCACTACTAAATCTTCAGTGTTGCATGTTACAATTCCCAGGCCTTGTTTTATGCCCAAAATAAAGAATGGAATTGGTAGAGTCTGAGAAGTGGCTGGCATATGTGAATGCGGTAATGAACTTTCTGGTTCTATAAAATTCAGGGAATTTCTTGACTAGCTGAGAACCAGTTAGCTTCTCAAGGACTCTGCTCCATAGAGTGAGTGAGTAAGTAAGTAAGGGGTGATCATACCAATGACAGCCTGTTCATATGCTTCATCAGTACTTTATTATATTATCACTGCCCTACTGATATTAATACAGAAATAAAAGAAGTAATTATTCAATTTCAGCCTATGTAAATTGACAGAATGCAAAATGAGACATGGTGTAATTGGCAAGAGGTACTTAAATATCCTGTTCTTATGCTTCCTAGGTACTTGAATTATTATTGCCTTAATACAGGAATAAAAGAAGTAATATTCAATTACAGCCTATGTAAAGTGAGAGAGTGCAAATTGAGACATGGTGTAAATTGGCAAGAGGAATTTAAACCAAAAAACACAGAAAAAACAGGTTCAAAACAAGGCCTGGCAGTACATATGTGATCAAATTTTATAAATTAAACCAAAAAACACACTGTGTAGTGTTGTCCCCAGCAGTCTGTTTATTACAACTAACATGTTTCGGTCCTTAAAGGGCCATTATCAGGGAGTCAAACATTTATAAAGAGAAGTATACATAGTGTAATACAATTATGCACATACAATGTGAACTTTCATGACAATGTAGATGTAAGACACAAAAAATGTACCATATATACACTGGCTAAGGTTCAGATATTTCAAATTCACAAACATACGAGGTTTTATAAAGAAAGTACATGTTACTCATGTGCTACATGCCCACTGAAAGACCAAGGTTTTGACAAATTTTATACAGGGCAAACATAAAACAAAAGGTAAAGTTTTCCCTGTCCATGTCATTAATGCGTAAGCTAGATGGCCATCAGTGGGTAACTTCATGCCTGTGTCGCTCTAATCCCAGGAAAGGAATCTGGTACCCCCCGGGTAGACCCCAGAGTCAGTATGGAAGTTTTGGAAGCAAAAATTGTCCCTACCAGGATTCGAACCCCAGACCATCCAGCTGGTGGAACAGATGCTATATTGACCATGCTCTGTGGGTTCCCAAAATTCCACCCAACCCCGGCCACTTTTCATCTTAGAAAGAAACTCTGTACTCAATGCTGGGTGGACCCAAGAGACAGTTTGGACTGATGCACACCAGGAATCAACAGCCAAACCGTTCAGGACGTAGTTAAGTTGATGTACTCATGTCATGAAGGCGTAAAGATGGAGTAAAGGGTAGACTCTGATCTCAGCACTAGATGAATGTCAGTGATTAACTGCACATCCTGACTGCTTTAAATGGAGAAAAAAACAATACTACCCCTTAACAAAGGGCTGGATGGGCCCAATTTGGAAAACAACAATTTTTTTCTCCCTACAAGGTTTGGAACCCCAGTTGGCTAGTCGGTGGGTGGGTTGGTTGGTCCGTCGGTAGGTCGGTTTGTTGGTTGGTCCGTCAGTTGGTTAGTGGGTTGGTTGAGTGGTTGGCAGGTTGGTTGGTGGGTTAATTAGTTCATGGGTTGGTTGATTGGTCATTTAGTTGGCCTCGGTCTGCCGGGTGTTTGGGCTGTTGGTCAGTCAACAGGATAGTCATTCAGTTGGTTATTCAGCCATTCAGACAACTGGTTGGTTGGGTGGTGGATTGGTTGATGTGTTGGTTGGTTGGCTGGTTGGTTGGTTGGTCAGTCAGTCGCTTGCTCAGTAGTTCTAACTCGGTAGGTCGGTTTGTCAGTGGTTTTGTTTTTGTTGGTTGTTTGCTGGGCATGTTGTTTTGTTGCTTGGTGGGATTTCTGGTTGGTTGGTGGGTTGGGTGGTTCATTGGCTGGTTGGCTGGTTGGTGGATTCATTGACTGGTAGGTTGTTTGGTGTGTGGTTTGGTTGGGTGGTTGGTTTGTTGGTCAGTAGATTGGTTGGTTGCTTGGTTGTTAAGTGGGTTTGTGAATTGGTTGGCGAGTCGGTGGGTTGGAATTTGGTAGGTCGGTTGTTTCAGCGGTTGATCGGTGGGTGGTCTGTTGGTCAATTGGGCAGTCTGTCAGTCGGTCGATTGGTCGTTTGGCTGCTTGGTCTTTTGGTTGGTTGGTGGGTGCATTGTTCGATTTTTCAGTCAGTCATGCAGGTGTTCTGTCGTTCATGCTATAGGTATATGGTTGGTTGAATGGTTGGAGAGTTGGTGGGTGGTCAGTAGGTTGTTTGTTGGGTTGGTTGTGGGTTTGTTGGTAGGTAGGTTTGTTGTTGGGTTAGTTGGTGGTTTGATTGGTTGGTTGTTTTGTGAGTGGTTTGGTTTGGTTGGCTGGTTTGTTGGTCGGTACATTGGTTGTTTAGTCGGTGGGTTGGTCTGTTGGTCGATTGGTTTCTGATGGTTGGTCGGTCGGTTGATTGGTCTTTCGGTTGGTTGGTAGTTCGGCCATTTGTTTCATGAAGCGGTCGGTTGGTCGTTTGATCGGTGGGTCAGTCACGCAGTCCGTCTGTCATTTGGGATATCAGTATGCGGTGGCTTGATTAGTTGGTGGGTTGGTTGTTTGGTTTTTGTTGGTGGATTGGTTGGTTAGTTGGTGGGTACCCATTGCACAGGAGACTGGGTGGGCAAGAGGGCAAGTCTGACAGCTGCACAAAATCTAGTGTCAACACCGGGATTCAAGCCCCAGACAGTCCAGCCCATAGCAAGTCGCTATACCCATGTCACGAAGGCATATAGGGGGAGTAGAGGCATAGCTCACTCTAATGTCAGCATTAGATGGACGCCAGCAGTTAACTTCAAGCCTGATGCTTTAATACCATGAAATAACCAGTGTACCCTTTAAATACAAGGCTTGGTGGACCATGAGGCAGTCTGGACATTTTGGAGAAGAGAAAAATATTTGTAAGTACAAAGATTCGAACCCCAGACCATTCATCAGGTGGAACAGTCTCTATACTTCCCAAGTTACCTCAACCCCAAAAATTTCTCCCTAGAACAGACCATGAAAGCCCAGCCCTGGCCACTTTACCCACTGGAAAGAAACCCTGTCCCCACTGTAGAGGAGGCTGGGTGGGACCCAGCACCAGTCCAGACAAGTACAGAACATCTAATGCCCACACCCAGATTCAAACCCTGGGGGAAAAAACCCATACCCCTAAAGTCGAAGGATGGGTGTGCCCCAGATCCGGTCTGGACATTTTGGAGAAAATAAATGGTCTCTACCAGGATTTGAACCTCAGACCATCCAGCTAGTGTAATAGTCGCTATACTGACCATGCTATACCAGCCCACAGAAATTTACCCTAGAACTCGCAATGAAGGCCCGGCCCTGGCCACCTTACCCATTGAAAAGAAACCCTGAACCCAATGTACAGGAGCGTGGTTGAGCCCCAGGGTTAATCTGGACTAGTGCAGAAAATCTAGTGTCCACACCAGAATTCAAAACCCAGGCCATCCAGCCCATAGCCAGTCGCTATACCGACGTAATAAAGGCATACAGGGGGAGTACAGGTACAGCTCCACTCCAACCTCAGCACTGGATGGACATTAGTGACTAACTTCATGCCCAGACTGCTTTAATCCTGGGAAAGGACCCCATACCCCTTAAGCAGAAGTCTGGGTGGGCAACAGATCTGGTCTGCACGTTTTAGAGAAGAGAAAATTCTACTGACCCTACCGGGTTTCGAACCTCGGACCATCCAGCCGGTGGAATAGTCTCTACACTGCCCATACCACCCTGGCCCCCATATGGATCAAACATAAAGAAAGAAGTACATTTCACCCTAGAACAGGCTATGAAGGCTTGGCCCTGGCGCTTTACCCCCAAGGAAAAACACTTTACCCACTGTACAGGAGGCTAGGTGGTCCCCAGGGCCAGTCTGGACTGCTGCAGAAAATCTTGCCCACACCTGGATTAAATCCTCAGACTGTCCAGCCTGTAGTGAGAAGCTATACCCACAATGCTGCTCCAGCCCACAAAACATAAAAAATAAGTAATACTGAGCACATCTCATACACAAGATCCAATAATCCACCAGTGGCATATGCACTACATATTTTAAACCACTGTCATGAATATGAAATCATGGAGCTGGCCAAAGCCTTCACAGAATGAATGTAGGATGAATGATTTAGAAAATTTTCTCAAACAATTACATAAACATATTTTTAAATTAAACAAATGGCCAATAATCCATACGCCTAGCCTACCCCCATATGAAGTGATGTGTGACATCCAGCTATGTGATGCATGAATTCTTATTTACATTATTCACAGCTGGAATGTATGTAATTTCTAAACCATGGCACATATGAGGCAAGCACACATATCTGTGAATATATCTGAGCCATAGATGTTTGAACACAAACATATGCAAAGGGCAAACTTCTGAATTTATATAACCATGAGAACAGGGTCATCATACTTTTGGCCACAGAATATGTATCTGTACACACTATAGCCATCTGAACCTTGGACAACATAAATTGACATATCTTACAACAGTATTGTCATATATAACATCTCACTCTATATGCACACTTGTATTAGACACATGCATGTGTCTGTGACAGTTCTGACTCCTTGATAATGACCCTTCAAGGGCTGAAATATGTTGGAGTTTTAATAACAAAGACTATTGGTAACTTTCCATAGATGCAGTGCCTTTGTTGTTTAGTTTACAGAAAGAAACAATGTGTTTGCAATTGTAGGGCCCCTAATACAGTACACTACTGAGTAACATATTCCTAACACTGAATGCATACGGCTGAAGGGTAAAACTGTTCGTGTAACTACGCAAACTGACTTAATAAAATCTTTGCTCAACTATATGATTTTAGACATTCTGTTGGTGCAGTATCCCAATTATGCCAGTTTTGAGAAAAATGAGAATATTTGGAATTCCAAAGAGATAGGAACAGACTATCTGCAAAGTTGCAACAGAAGGCATTTCACCAAAATGGCATATGAGTTTTCAAAACTCCAGAAAACTTAGCCAATATGTTTGTAACAACATTCAATTCACTACAGTCTGACACTACACATTTCAAACATGCCACGAACACCATCATGTGGTGAAGTCTGCAGTACCCAGCTTTCTGCATTAACTTCATTTTGAATATGACAGCTTGAATGGTTCTAGTAATTTACATAACATTCTACAACTGCATCTTGCTTGAAAATTAACCACTATCAGCCTGCGAGAGAACACATTCCAAAAACCCTGGAATCAGGCTCCTGTGTTGCACTTTAAGTACTCAGGAAACTGTGGTAAAACTTCTGGCCTAAAAGCCAGTGCAGCAAAACTCCTTGCTGACCTATACACTGGGCCAGATTAACTGTAAGTAACTGAAATTAACAGCACTGCCCCCCCCCCCCCCCTACATTACTTCCCATACTTTGTACTTGGCAAGTATGCAAGATGTCTTGCAAAAATACAACATAATGAATAATATCTTTAAAAGCATATCTTTGTTCAGTTGACATCAAAACTGGCTTTTGGCCGCAAACAGCTTCATGGTGAATTCCCAGGGGCTCTTTCCACAGACATAAAGTTGGAAGAGTGTGAGGGTGACCACTCAGTCCCATCTAGCACCCAGGTTAAAAATGAGTGACGCTATACATCCGGTCTCCCATGCAGGTCTCCAAGGCGTGCACAGAGACAACTTAATCTTTTTGAACCTAATTTTATGTCACTAAGAGGTCAGTATTAAAGAAATTTAAAGTTGTCAATCACCCATAAATATCTGCACCTCTGTTCTCTTGAAGGGCGGGAGTAGTGTAGTCTGTACAGTGGCTAAGCTATGGGCTGGTCGGTCCAGGGTTTGAATTCTCGCAGGGGGAAATACTTATCGCTTTTCAAAATGTCAGATCAGCTCTGAAGCCCACCCAACCTCTTATTCAATGAGTATCCGAGGACAGGGGCAGAGGAATTGGCTGCAGCATGATGTTGACCACTCAATGTGTCTAGCCCTGAGGTTAAAAGAAGCTATACTTCAACCCCCCAACCCTATCTGGCCTTCCCTTCATGGACACGGACAACTTTACTATTACTCCCTCTCTTGTTGTCAACTGTGTAAGAAGCCTGATCCCTAAAGATTCTGGTTTGCTCCTAAAATTTTATGACTTTGTCCACCCCCATTATAAACCACTGCCTAGCAAACTAACACAGTTAAACCTAGACTTTACTTCCCTGATGGGGCCATTTAAAATGTGTGTAAAATCAAGGAAAATGTGAAGCCAAGGGAATGAAAATTCATTTGTTAAACTCACTTCTTGTAAAGCACCTGATCGAAGTCATGGTGACTTGTTCCCTTGCCATGCAACCATCTGTGAACAAACAAAACACACCATACAGAAATTTTCAGTATTTTGCATCAAATGACTGCCTCTGTCTTTAGAACCTTATACAGAAAGCTCAACATGGAGGTACAACAGCACTGACCATATTACTGTAATTTTTAAATAAATTCCAAAAGCCACCAGAGCCAAAGTATGATAATGAAGGCACAAAAAGCTATGAACTTAAAGCTAAGTGCATTAAGGAGGAAGTTCCAAAGACACCTCCACTGCAGCCGTTGGGGTCATCTTCATTGCCCCTGTTATGGCCAGACAGGCTAATCTCTGTAACTTCTTAAGCTCTGACTTGCTGGCCTTCAGCCACCAAATCATGGAACCAAAGGTCCAGTACAGGTCTGATAAGCAGGGTGTAGATCCAATGCACCACCCCAGGTTTTATGACGTGCGCTTACAGGTCCAAAAAGTCCTGTAGGCCTTATTTATCACATTTTTTAGCTGTGCCTTCCATTCCAATCCCTTGTCCAGAATAAGACCAAGGTATCTGACTTCAGTAGTCGGCTACGATGTGTAACAAAAGGCTCCTTCCTTTAGGCCCCTAACGTCTCTCTTCCAGGTGCATGGTACTATCACCATATTTGTGGACTAAGAGACGCTGAGTCCTATCACACTACTGCTGTACCATACACAAAGCGTCCTGCAGAAGCTCTGAGACAATGTTCAGGTACTTTCCGCAGAAAAGACGAGAGCAATGTCATCTGCACACCCCACTATATAACAGCTATTCTCATAGAGTCCTCCTATCAGTCTGTCCACAACGAGACCCCCAGCAGAGGTGACAGAATGCCCCCGTGTGGACAGCACCTGGCTAAAGACCTCTCCAGAGTTTCTCCTGCAATCCTGGCTGCAGTTTTCCTGCCACCCAGCAAACAGCCAATCCAATGACAGATCATGTCTCCAAGCCCATGCCATTTGGCAGCCTATAGTATAATGTCCAATGAGGTGGAATCAAAAGCTCCCATGATATCTAGGAAAGCTCCAAATATAACTTCCCTGTTTTCCACACAGCTTCCTCTGTATGTGTGATCACATGAGGCAGTGCAGTTTCAGTGGACTTCCCTCGGAAGGCAAATTGGTATTGATGTAGGGTACGTAGTTTCACAATTTAGTCCCTGATACACCTATCTATGAATTTTGCCATCATTTTCAACATGAAGGATGATAGATGAAATGCCTTAACCTTGGTACAGATCGCCCTCCTGGGTTTAAGGATAAATGTCACTTTGACTTGCCTCCAAGTTTTGGCTATATACCCCTTGCCAGGCAGGCTCTAAAAATACATCAAAGATGGATTGTTAAAAGATCAACTTCTTGCTGCATGAGTGCAGATGCTATTCCATCAGTCCCTCCTGATTTAAATGGTTTGATGTGATTATCACCCATCTTATTTAAGACAGACTGATGACCTTTTTAGACAGTTCCCAGTCCTCCATGCAAGCAACAAATGCTCTCAAGTTTGCTTGCCCATCCTTCCAAGGTCACTTCTTCTACAGCAGTCCCATCAGAGTGCCTTTTCCAGATTGTGTATATCAGCCAATAGGTAGTTTAATAACTGAAAGACAAGAATGATCAGGAGCCTGGCTCTGTCAGGTAAATCCTCGATCTTCCGAGAGTTGTCCAAGATGGCCATTTGGCCTTTCTAATCTCTTTCTTGTAACAGATGTGGACCATCTTACATGATTCCCAGTCACCTGTCCTCACAGCTGGATTAAAAAGGTGTCTTGTTGAAGCTTTAAAGTTGCTTAACTCTTTGTTCCACCAAGGCACTATCCTCGATGAGGGCCACCCTGGCTAGACAGTTTTGATGACAGGATGGCCTGTTGCAACATCTCAACAGCCAGTTCTACATCCTACACCAAATGTATAACTCTTGGTCCAACCCCTAGATTTGCCTTTAGGTCCTCCCGACAGGATTACCAATTGGTTCCCTTGGGGTTGCGATACGTGAACCTGGTAACTTTCAGGTCACAAACTTGAAATACTATGTGTATGTGGTATGACAAACAGATCTCATCAGATACACACCAATTAGACACCAGGTCCCCTATTTATTAGTCCCTAGTGTCAAGTCTGTAACCTCCTTCGTATTGCTAGTTACAAAAGCAGGCTTGATGTCTTTATTATGGGTAATAGGGTTTGTGCTAAACGAATACTGCAGTATGCATTCTCCGCATGGACTGATGTCTGTGCTCCCCCATACAATGTAGTGTGCAATGGCATCACATCCAATGATGAGCTGCAATTATCCCCACTGCAGTAATGAACAACATTCCTTAACACCTTTGACAGGGTGGTTCATCTGAAGCATGGGGGAGAAATGCTCAGGTAAAAATAAGTTCCCTATTGATCCCTCATCTAGTGTAAGTCATCCTAACCATTGTCATACCCCTAGAACAGAACTCTGATAGCAGAAGGGCATGAACTGTATTCCTTACAAAAATTCCAAACCTAGGAGCAATACCGGGTCCAGCAGAAACCAGTGTTTTCCTTCTACTGTATAATCCACTTATTCAGTCCCCATAAACTCATGGTAATTGTATAAGTGCTATATCTATCTCCCCTATATCAAGTTTTGGCAAAGGAGCACCACTGCAACCTTGAAATAGTGCAGATTAATTTGAATTAAATTTACATTTTTGGGACATACCATGACCGTTTGTCCTTGAGTTATGTTAAATGCTCAACACCCTTACGTATGTTGGAAGTAATAGCTCTCTGGAGTGGTATGCAACACTGGCTGGCCCCCTTCTGTGTGAAACTAGAAAGGTATTTGTGTACCACAGTGTCACTACTTTTGATAAGTTTTTATTTCTTGTTTTCTTCATAAGAGTCCCACGAGTAACAGGGAAATAACAGTCACCATTTGATGAACACCTTGAACGTGGAAGGCATAAATACAACAGGTACCCTGAGGGGATTGTTAGTGGCAATGTAATCACAACCTCCATACCATGCGACCCTCAGGATGATGCCTCATACCTTGGCTTGGGTGGACCATTGAACCTGTTAGCTGCCAATAGAAGTTATGCTCTAAGCAGCTGGGATGCCATAGGTTCCTTTTTGGAGGGGTGTCTCAGTTTTAATTTTGACCACTACCCTAACCACTTGGCTGTGCTCTACTCAAAACAGCAACCTAACCCCTACAGCATGAGCCCTTGTCAGTTAATGCAGGACATTACCAAACACATTATGCCTAACATCACTGTACTCAACTTGAATATTCCATCTCAGTAAACCATGATCACTACCTACAGTAATACACCTCTAATACAGGCATTCCTGGTGGATTGACCACAGTTTAAGACCCGCACTGCAACGGTTGGTGACCCTGAAGCTTGACATCCTTCAAAACCCTGGAGAGACAGCTTCCCTTTCACCGTATTGCAGGAATCACAAAAGAAGAGCAATTACATCACACAAAACAGTAAACTTTAATACACTATATATTTCTGTATTTTTTTAATTACTTTGTTTCCTTGATATGTATTAATGAAAAAATACCAATACAAAATGACACGGTGAAATTAAATTTGGCAATGAAAAATACAGACACTGACCTGTAGAATGGTACACCGACACATCATAGTTCACATGCAAGAACTCGGATAAAAGGAACTTGCTGGCCACCCTCATTCTGATGTCAAAGGTCCCTGCATCGATGTACAGCACAGAAGAATGTCATGGATCCTTGGTGAGCACCATATCAAAATAGTAATGATTACTGAAGTTTCAACCATGACAAGAAAAGTTCTTGCACGAACTTCCTTCAAACATCAGTAACCTTAAATTTTTTACAACAGTGCTACACCAAGGGACCTTAGAAAGATGGCAAACTACAACCAAATCTGTGATGCTGCTTCCAATGTCCAGAAATGCCACATCGTTTGTTAGGTGGAGAATCAGTCCCTTTCAACAGTGCATCTTCACACCTGTTAACAGACAGTAACACATTCCCACATTACTACAAATTACAATACATGTCACCAAAACTGGGTTCACTCTCTGTGATTCCTCTCTCCATAACAATTGCAAATTCTTTAAGAGCTGCATAAACCAATACTGAACAGTACAACACAGTTTTCATATACATGTGCAGTTAAATGTCCCCAAAATGTTTTGTCAACTAAACTTACATTCCTAACACAAAAATACAACAAACTATGCAATTTATGCCAAGCAATACCACCATTTGTAGGTGCAGCGGAACCTCTCTCCCTCAGTTGGATATCTTTGTGCCATACCTAAAGCACCAGCTGCTGTGGCCATGGGTAAAGCAACACGGTACAATGATATACCACTCTCAAACAGCACAGCCATGTTGTACTACATGTCTGTCTTCAACCCTCTACATAGAAACCCTGCTCACACCTGTGTACTTCAGTTTAACTGCCTTCCACTTTTATGTTTTCAGTTAAAATTTCCTCGATCTACACTTTTCACACAAGGTAATTCCCTTTCTGTGCACCACTCCTTCCTCTGCCTTGCATCACAATGTCATCACACTACCAGTGCTATGCCCAATGACTTAAACCCAGTGCCTACACCACTGTACATACGCTGTTTCAAGGGTTCAGAATATATGGCATAAGAACACGCCAATGACAGTTTCTTCACACCCTGTTATATTAATGTAGAAATAACAGCTAAATGCAGGATCATAATAACTTACATCCTGAAAACAATTCGCAAAAGTTCTCACAGCCATGTTCTTGCACATTCAAGTCTTGTAATATTTCTGTTCTCATAACAGTTTTCTTCCTCAAGATTTCTGTCTTGCATCCAAAGTCTATGATTTCTTCCTCTGCCTAGAATACCCACACAATACTTTCCAACTTGAGTCCTTGGTTACTCAAGGGACTTACCACACCCTATGCATACAGACCACGGTGAGGGAACCCAGAGACATGCTGCAAAACATTCTGCCAGAAACCCTTCCTCACATTAGGCCGCGAAACAAGGATCCTTAAATGTTGAACCCAGAGCCCTGTGCACAGAATGGGGAATTTTGTTACCAATGCAGATGTCTGTTCTTTCACTATGACCCCTACCCTAACCACCCTGGTAGTGTTCTAGTCAGAAGGGTAACCTCAACCCTCTAACAAGTTCCCACTTGTGTTAAGGCAGAACCCTACCCAACACCCTATGCCTAACATCCCTGTGTTCAGCTTGAATGCTGGATCTATCTCATTATATTGTGCTCACAACCTAATGTAACACATCTTTAATTCAGGCATTCTTGGTAGACGGTCCACACTTTAAGACCCACACTGCATGGTTGGTAACCCTGAAGAGTGACATCCTTCAAACCCTGGAGAGACAGCTTCCCTTTCACGTTGCAGGAATCACAAGAGAAGAACAGTTACATTGCACAAAACTGTAAACTTTAATACACTATATATTTCTGTATTTTTTTAAAATTCCTTTGTTTCCTTGATATGCATTAATAAAAAAATACCAATAAAAAAAATGACACTGTGAAATTAAATTCAGCACTAAAAAATACAGACACTGACCTGTAGATTGGTACAGCAACACGTCGTAGTTCACGTGTAACAACTCGGATAAAAGGAATTTGCTGGACACCCTCATTCTGATGTCAAAGGTCTCTGTATCGATGTATAACACAGAAGAAAGTCATGGATCCTTGGCCAGCACTGTATCAAAACAGTAATGATTACTGATGCTTTATCTGTGACCAGTAAATATCTGGTAGGAACTTTCACATCAGTAACTTTTACTGTTTCAACACAGTGCTACACCAAGGGACATAACATGGAAGACAAGCATCACACAAATCTGAGGTGCTGCTTCCACCATCTGGTAAAGCTGTCTGCTTTGTTAGGTGGACCATCAGTCTCTTCAATGACACATCTTCACACCTGTTAACAGATTTTTTAACAAATGCCCACATTACTACACATAATTCATGTCACTGAGATTGGGTTCACCCTCGTCTACAGTGCCAAAGTGAACATCTATAACAACTGCATAAAATAACACTGAACAGAACACATATGTACAGGTTTGGAATGACACTGCTCACCCCTGTTCTGCCCCCCTCAATGTCCATCGATTTCATTTTAGTTTCACCTGAGAAAAAACAGCAAACAATGAATGTGCGCCCAAGTAATATACCCACACGTTTGGGTACTGAGTAAAATATTTCGATTCTGCTTTCCAATCTGGGACCAGCACCATATCAAAATGGTAATGATTACTCGTGTTTTTTGATGCACCACTAAAAACAAGCACAACGCAGTCATACTGGCCAGCATGACGCTGCCTGATAAATAGTATTCGAAGATGACAAGAAAACACTAACCTCAAACTATAGACAAAATAATGGAGCTATATCGAATGAATCGACATACGTGGGCTTAATGCTTACACTATTATGTGTCCAGAATATATGTACGTTTCATTTAATTTTTGCCTGAACCTTCTAATCATATAAATTTATACGTCTGCAGTCATGAACGTGCCTCAGGATTCCAACCCTTCCCCTTCCCGTAGTAACAAGCGAAATTCACTCTTACCTGCAAAATTCTAAATCCAGATTATTTCAAATCTATCATTATAACTATTGGCAGCACACGAGTCCAAATTTTTAATATAATCAATTCTCAAAACAACACATCCTTCCCACATCACACAGCACATGCAAGGTTTCCTTAGTCACATATACATAGCGACACAGTTGTGCAATACCATGCATCTTAGCAAAATTTAATTTATTTTGATTATTTAATTTACTAAATGTTATTTGTTTCATTTGATATAATACTTTAATTTAATTTCACGAACTCCATTCAAAAATTTGTTCAATATAATTTTATTAATTAATTTGTAAAATTTAGTTCACATTAATGTACTTACTTTATTTAATTTAAATCTATTTATTTTATTACTTAATATTTTAAAGTAATTTATTTCATTTACTTCACTTGTTTATTAATTTAGCACTTACGTTTGCTTATATTGGTTAAGTAAAGTTAGTTTAAGTTACGTTAGTTGAGGTTACGTTAGGTTAGGAGAGGATGGGTAGCTTAGGTTAGCGTTGATTAAATTTGTTACGCTACGTTATGTCAGGTTAGTACGGTTGATGTAAGGTATATTTGGTTATGTTAGGTTATTTATTAATGGATTACCTTTCTTTGTACTTTGTGCAAACTACTAATGTAATGTATTTGTTTAATTTAGTTAATTCATTTCATTTGTTTGTTTCATTTATTTAATTTTATTTATATAATCTATTGTCTTTGATTTAGCTTAATTATTTAATTTCCACAATTTAATTTATTTAATTTATCAATATAATTTATTGCAGTGTATTTTAATTTATATTGTTTAATTTATTTCTTTCAAATTACTTACTTGCACTTGTTTCACTTTCTGTATTTCATACATTTAACTTTTTTATATGCATCAATTAATTTACTTTAATTACCAAAATTTATTTACTACAATTTAATTGATTTTTATATATTTAATTTAAAATTCAATACATTAATTTTCTTTCTCAAATTACATTTATTTCATTAAACATATTTGCTGTAATTTATTTTACTTCAATAAAGTTATTTAATTTAATTATTTTATTTAATGTCTTCAATGACATTTGCTTAGTTTAATTAATTGAATTTATTTATTTAATTTATACCTTTTTTTAGTTTACTTTATTTACTGAATTTAGTTTTTTAATTCAATTTGCTGCATTTTGTGTTTTTCATTTATTATTTTATTGATTTAATGTGCTTTATACAAGTAATTTCTTTAATTTCATTTTATTAACAATTTATATTATATAAATTCCGTAAATTAACTTATTTCATTTAAATAAATTTATATAACTTAATTTAATTTATACAATGTAATTTATTTATGTAATATATTAATATAATTTACTAAATATAACTTATTTTATTCACTTTAATTTAAATTGTGTTATTTAATTTATTTACTTAATTAATACATTACATATAATGTAATTTATTTCACTCAATTTCAGCAATTAATTTGTTTTATTTAGTTTACTTAATTTAATTTGCACAATTTTGTATATTCAATTTAAGCAACATTGTTTTATTTTATTTCTTTCATTTCAATTCTCTAATTTAATTTATAATATTGCAATTATTTTTTCTAATTATTTTAATTAATTCATTTTTACATTAAATTTATTTAATCTTATTTAGAATATATAACTGCTTGTCAGAGTGCTGCCATGGCATTACAATTCACACTGACTAAACACTACATGAATAGCTCTTGGTTTATAAACTTACTTAATCCCGTAACAATTCACAGTTTGCTGCACAGATGGTGATAGTGGTATTAAGAATTTAAATACAGATACACAGCCGATTTCCGAAACATTGTGCCTCTTTAAAAAATTAGACGATGGACAAAGCCCCAAAAAGGAAGATGTCACTCAAATTCAGTCCTACAGTGTTTCTGTTTATGGATTTCTTGAGGATTGAAGATGGGACCAGAGGTTGTCCTGCAATGTCAGTAAGTAACTACCACTCTATGCTGTGTAAAATCTGAGATGACCGCAGATATGACGATTTGGCTGTGAAGTCCATGGTTTGGTTCCGCAGTGCCCGGTCCGGAGTGATCAGGTTCAACATGGTACAGGTCGCCGCTCCATATGCGAATTTACAGCGACCTCACATATTTCAGAGCCAAATTTAAGGAAAGAAACTCCTCTTGCAGTTGAGTAAATATGTTATATAATGTACTTTTGCTGATCATTATGAAGGGGAGGCCTCTTCTGTAGCACTTCTCCTTTGTGTCTGTATTCCACCTGATGACCAAAATATATAGTGGAACATAAAAGATGAATGTATAGAGTTTATGTGTTGTGTTTTTGTGAACTGTATTTGCTAGTTACCTTTGATAAACTTCTGTCATCAAAGAACTATAAAAATTACAGTTTTGTTGTGGTGATGTTTATGTTTCCTGTTCAGATATCCACAGTGAATAATTATTATTGTACGGTGTATGCATGCTGTATATAGTGATATTTGACTTGAAGTTGCCCAGTACATATTTCTGATCACATATCACTGGATATGCTTCATGGCAGTATGATTTTTTGTGTTTAGTTGCATGGTAAATTTAAGACGATGTGTGCAGCCGTTGGCAGGGGACACAATGATCCTTTCTGCTATCCACAGCCTTTTTAATGCTTAAAAGTTCATTATAAAGAAGCTGAAACAAGGTGAAGAGGCCTGAAGTTCGCATAGTTCTTATATCTGTGGAGTTCACTGAAGTGGGACACAGAAGTGATTCTGCATACTGTTGAAATTTGAATTCCCCATAATTTTTGAGCAGTTTTGTTCCTATAGTTACAATCAGCACCTAGTTAGTATTGTTGTGTTTTGATACACAACTTTCAACTGACAATCTGGTATTGTTTTATTGGCAATCACTAGTTAGCTGTCTTACCATAACATAATATGAATAATTCTGAAGTTAGAACTCATTTGGCCTTCATCCTTTACCCACCTTGTCTCTTGTCTCATCCCCAATGCTTGTGTCACAGATGAACAACCAGGGTTCTACATCAATATGGCTGACTTTGTACCAAGGAGGTAGCATTCAGTAGTTGTGTTCCTGTCTGCTGTGACATAGTATATAAGAAATCTCTGTACTGAAGATATGTAACACATAAGCATCTGCATACCATTACCCTGGAGCTGTCCTGCTGAATGTGCTCAAGCATATTTAAGGTTAAACTGGCTTGTGCAATAGTTTGAGGGATGAAGTTTCTCACACCAGTGGGATGGTGAATGTAACAATGATAGTGTGTTAGGTGCCTGTTGGAGTGTGGGGAATAGGTCACAGGATCTGCAGATTATTCACATAATTCCAACTAAAAAATGCCTTATTTGGGACATTATCAACAAATGTCATAGGATATAATGAAAACAGCAAGATGTTGACAGTAAAGTAACATCAAGGTTACAAAATTAAGGAATTTATTGGCAGGGCATGTAACATCCATTGTTTATTTATTTATTTGCTTATTAATTTATTAATTAATTTATCTATATCTATTTATGTACTTATTTATTTATCTGTTTATTTATTTATTTATTAAGAAATTATATACTTTGTATGTCAGAGAAACTGAATGGAAGAGAAAACAGTATGCAAGGCGATGTTTGCAACTCAATGGAAGAGATTAGTTCAGAGGTCTATACATCAATGGCAGATATTAACATCATATCACAACAGGTGTGATGTTGTTGATGGGATTGATCTGGCTCAGGGTGCCTGTAAACACAGAATGAATTTTCATTCACTATATAACCTGGGAAGCTCCTGTACTTGTTGCTGTACAAGAAGGGAGTGGCTGTGGGCTGGATGACCAAGGAATCTTCCATCAATTTCTGGCAGGAGAAAAATTTTCTGTCATCTTCAGAGCTTCCAGACCATCCAGCCTCCTGTTTAGTCTGTGCTAAGGGTAAATTGGCTGGGCCAGGAACCAAAAACTTTATATCTGTTTGGTGCCAAGGTTAAGAATACGTTGTGCCTCCACACCCCTCTATACCCTCGCTGTGTGGTGGTTAATGAAACATTGAGACAGTTTTACCTCATGTGAAGTGTTTTCAGTTATTGAGTTGTGTTGCCCACAGAACAAACTGTCATGTGAACAATAAGAGGTGGATTACCATTTCAAATAATGTTCTTGTTCACAGGCAACAGTGACAAAATGTCATTCCAGTTGATGAAGAATCACCTTGTGGTTGCTGTGTGCGCACAACACCATCTGGGACCTCAGTAATTTCGGACTGAGGAAGAAGCTGGGGAAAGATAGCTGTCTTGTCAGCTGTAGTGCAGTGTAGTCAGGAGGACAGGCACTATTGCAGATGAGCCTACTGCCTTAATCTTCTGCCCTAATGGAAGAAAATGTTTCTGGGAAACGTTGATGGTGTCCTACCAGATTGCAAGGCATCACATACAAGAAGACAGTGATGTTGATGACAACATCACATCTCATGAGATCCAGGAAGTTTACCTCCATGCTGATACATCTTCCACAAATGGCTCTAATAAAAGAGTGTGTCATATTAAATTGCAGTATATCTGTTTTCATTTTGAAAGGCATACAATTACCCAGGCCAATGTACATCACACATCATTCTGCATTACCATGTGTAGTAGCAGATACAAACCTGTGATCTTGATGTCTACTGAAAGTGAGTACGCAAGTGGTGTGTGGGGAGGTGGTGATGGTGGGGGAGGGAGGGGGGGTGTAGTATGCGGAGATGAAGGTTATTGCAAGACCTGCAGGCATGTGTCACAAGCTCTCCTAAGCCAAAGAAACAAAAGATGTTTCCCCTGGCCTAATGTTTGGACTTAAGACAGTATATATACATGTACTTATATATAATCCACTTCTGCTTCTTTGTTATATTTGGTTCATGCAATGCCAATGGTCTTATCCTTAGTTTGGTATCAGGGAACAAATATCCAGTTTAGATGGATTTGGAGTTGGCGTATTTGTATCCTTGAGTTTTGCCCATCATATTTTTTAAGTATAATATGTAAATAACTAACTCTATGGTACAGGTTTATAATTCAATTGCTGATAGTTATTTTGACATTCTAGAAGTGTCCTGTGCTTTTATGTAACCTGCAGGAAGAACAGTTATCTATAAAGTTATATCAGCCATTTCCTATCTTCACAGTCTAATTTTGCAAAATTCTCCATTCTTTGCATACAGTTGGCTTTCCCCCTCCAACCTGAATTTTGTTCCTTTCATTCTCTATACCATAATATTGGTATTTACTTCAGGTCAAACTGTCAAATACAACCCACAGCAGTAACTGACTGTCAGTGGCAAAGACAGTAATAGAAGGTCAGGAGCATTTGATTGCAAGAACTGGGGCAGGAAAAATAGTATGTTTCTGGCTCATTCAGTTAGATACAAAAAATATAAATATTTCAAAGCTTTGCATTTAGTCCAGAGTGAAGATAGTGCAAGAACATTTTTGTACCTGACATGGACCAACTAGCCTGGTTCACAAAGCTTGACACCCTTAACTGACTAAATTTTAGTGAACTTTCTCAAGTGGACATAATACTAAATTACTACAGTTAGACTCTTAACAGTAAAGTATAAAAACACTACTCAGAACTCTTTTGCTGCTTGCAGCATATCTGGAAGATAAATATTTTTACAGGTCACCATACTACAATGGATGTCAATTATATAAAGGTATTAGAATTTGTACACTCTTTACATTCTTCTTGGTTCAAGTATAACCTAGGAGGAGATCATTTTTGCACTGCGTCTCTGTCACAAAGACTTTTCACCATGTTCCAAGTTCACATTACCACTGCAACTTGACACGAGCACCTGAAAGAGAAAAACAAGTTTTTGTAAATCATAAACTGAATACAATCAAATCAATGAATTCTACTATGTGGGTATCAAGTATCATATTTAAATAATAACGGGCAAATTAACCACTTGAGATGGCCTTCAAAGAGTGTGTTTTGTTAATGCATCATGTTCTCTAGGGGCATGCAGTTGTTTGTAAATTGAGCAGATATTGCATAGCCATGAAGATGATTGGAGTATGGACAGACACCTGGTGGTGAATATTACCAGATATGTTGCTGATGCTCTAAAAATCAGCTTCATGTAAACAGTACTGTTGAGGATACAACATGTGTATTACATGGGCATAAGAAACTTTTACTCAAGACATAAAGTGAATTAAAAGTAAATCAACTTAATCATGACAACATTAACATAAAAGATATTTGAAGTATACATAACAATGGCAAATTTTGATGAAACAAAGTTCTCAGAGTATAGGTTAACATTTCTGTAGAACCTTCAGTAAAGTGACCCGTACAATACATTTTTTAAATTAAAGTGACAGAAACTCACATATGTAATTCTTTTGTGTAAAAAAGTACCTTATAGTAAGTTCTAACAAAATTTATCAAATAAATAGTGATGATATTAACTTATAATTCTGTTATAACATAATTTTTTATTGTCTACAATAAAACCATTTCTCAGCTGACTTGCAGAAAATGTAAATTAGCTTCAGCTTTGGTGAAAGAGACAGGAAATGTTAAACTGCAGAAAATAAGACACTGCAAACGTTCATAATTTGTATTCTTTAGCTAATATTGTTAGTAACAAAATCATGGAGGATAACAAGAACACGACAGGGATAAGAGAACATAACCATGTAAATATTATATTTATAAACAATATTAACACATATACCAGATTTCCAGGTTAGTAGTTTCAGCTTTGATAACAAGCCACCATCAGACTTTTCTTTATCAAGAGCTGTCCAGTGAAACTTATCCATGCATATACTTACTTACTTACTCCATGGTGCAGAGTCCCTCTTGAGAAGCTAACTGGTTTGCAGCTAGTCAAGAAATTCCCCGCATTTCATGGAACCCGAAGGTTCATTACCGCACTCACAAGCGTC
>Ga0123354_10003233_pt1 | contig 22348 bp, 3 predicted proteins | sample TergutLab28metaG_2_FD_97872 | JGI IMG/M metagenome (GOLD analysis project Ga0123354, IMG submission 97872) | Labiotermes labralis P4 segment gut microbial communities from Petit-Saut dam, French Guiana - Lab288 P4 | ecosystem: Host-associated > Arthropoda: Insects > Digestive system > Gut ... | reverse complement strand
TGCAAGCTGTGAACACAGTCTAGTGCTCCTGAGGATGGGCGAAATTATCGCCCGAAACATGTTGAGCTGATTGTAATTATCAATAAAATTTGTTATTGTTGCATCTAGTTGGCTGTTTATATTATCACAGTTAAATTAAATTTCAATTCAAATTTACTCACGTATGCATGGAGAGAGAATATTGTCCAGGAGTTTATACACTGGCAGCAGCGCAGCAAAAGTAATATTCTGCTGTGTAGTTAAGTACGGCTGTATTATCCTGTCCCAAATAGCAAGTTCAAGGCTCGTACACTTACTGTCCAAAGGATTAATACTTGTGATTTTTATACATCATTATTCTCACCTTCATTAATTCAATTACAGAATCATTTTTGTAAGCTAACCCCTTAAGATACATTAAATACCGTATTTAACATAAGTATGCTTTAACAGTTACAACGGCTTTGTTACCGTGTAGAATACCTATTGATTTCATACGTTTCTTCGAATAATTTATGCAATGAATATTTCCTTAAATAGCAATGAATGGGGCGAAGTGTGTTTTCTACGATTGTGGAAGTGATTTTTAAAGTTATATTATTTAGAATAATTTGTCTTCAGAAGTCTGATTACGCTATACATAGGTTTATCGCAATTCCTAAGGTAAAAAGCATGCTGTCCTGTTGCTGTTAGTGTCCAGGACATAAGCCCTATCGAAATGTCTCAAACAACAGGCCAAGTTATCTTCTGTAGCTCTGGGCATAATGAGACATGCGGGCATCCTAAATAATCTGTTAAGTGTTTATGTATGGCAAAGCTTTATTTGTTTAGGAAATAATTATAAAAGTGTTAATTATAGGTAATATTGGACCGTTATGGAAAATAAACTCACCCAGCGAATTTTAATGTAGATTCTTAACACAGTTTTCACTAAAAGAGACAATGTCCTCGTCCCTCGTCATTGCAATTGTCATCCCAACATTCGACTTAGTGTAAACTAAGCCCATTAGTTGACACAGTTAAACAACCCAAAACTCTATGTATGCACGTTCCTTGCAGTTTTATTAGAACAGTCTTCCTCTGAATTCTTCTTTTCACAGATTCTGGAAACGAGCACTTTCATGTCATAACCACTGTGCATATTTCTATTTAGATAACGTCTCATCAGCTGAAGGACAGAGTGGAAAATGTTAAATTATTATTCATATGTAAATGGGTGGGCTTTGGATCGTGCCTGTTAAGGCAGAACCTGCAAGGTATTGTGTAACACTCTCTGTGGATTCAACCAATAAGAGACTGCTCGGGGCGTGGTTTCTGCCACATTAAGATCAGTAATCTTCTTCTTATTCTCCTCCTCATTATCTAGCAGATACCCACCCCACCCCAACCCCCTCCCCAAATCCATCACGCCCACGCGTCTACCGTCGGCAGCCAGCGCGGGTCACAGCACAATTACGATTGCAATTATCAGCCACATTGCTGCAAACGAAGAACAAAGAGAAATATTGCGGGTGGTTTACGTGATTTATTCTGCAGACTCCCGTGGTTTTACAAAGGACTGTAATAAATACATCACGAATACCTCTTGAAAAACTCTACTGACGGAAAAGAAACAGCTGACTGCGGAAATAATATTTAGGCCTATATAATGCTCTTGGAATCACGTTGTGAGTTGGTGAGATAATGCGTGATTTAGTGAATGAGTTAGAAAAGTTAATTAGAAAATGAATGTAAACTAGTGAGTAAAAGTGTTTTGCGTATGTTAAAATGCAATATGATTTTATACGCATAAACACATGCTTTATAATTTAATTAAACTTTCACACAAAAATTTCAGCACAAGCAGAACTGTATTTAGCCTGTACTCAGGAGGTACATATTTCAAGTCTAGGCCGGAGCAACAGCTGTATGGAAGTTTCTGCATGGTTTTCCTTCCTTGTGGAGACTGTAAGGTTTCAACTGTTCCAATAAAAGTAACACAAAACGTCAGCTGTTATACACGAGTGGGAAATTAATTAAAAACAAAATTGTTTAGAAACTGCACTGGCGTTTATGAAACTACTAATATGTACCTTTAGCCACACTGGTTTGGTGAAGTGGAGCCTGCGTCTAATTTGCTTTTCCTTGTCAGTGCTAAAACCGTCACTTATATCTGGCAGGCAAACGTGATTATTACAGCTGCGATAGTGAAGATGCAAAGAAAATTGTGTGAATTTCGGCCCCCAAAAATTCTGGGCAGATACAAAGAGTGGAGTAGACTGGCGAATGTTTATTCAAGAAGCGTTGAATCCGGTGATTTTGAAAGAGCACAAAATGAAACCCTCTAAACAATCTCGTTAAACGCCCAATGTGAGCATGTGGGAAGGAATAAAAGGATTTCTGAAAATTTTCAGCACTATACTTTCGGTAATTTTAAAAGCGTTCGTGTTCTCCGACCCTTCTCTACGTTCCAATTGGTCACCACCACTTCTTTTCTGGTTCTTTTTATTTCAAACTCTCTTTATACCAGACTCCAAATAAGTACTACACTCTACCGATAGTTCTGTGACATTCGCCACCATAGGGTTGTGAGTAAGCTACTCCATACCGTAAATTCTTAATCGTTACGCGACGACTGAGTTCTTTTGACGTTCAGGTGACCGTGTATCGTGATAAATTCTTATAGTAAAACCAACTAGGCGCACTAGTTTCTCAAATTTATTTTTGGAATAAAACTCTACATGTTTCGGACAGTTCCTCTGTCCATCATTAGGACTTTTTCACTGTACACACAGCAATGGTATATGTTATACAGGTTTGCTGACAGCTTGCGAGCAGGATCAGGACGGAACTGCAGTTCCGTCCTGATCCTGCTCGCAAGCTGTCAGCAAATCTGTATGACATATAACACTGCTGTGTGTAAAGTGCTAAATTCCTGATGATGGACAGAAGAACGGCCCGAAACATCTAGAGTTTTATTCCAAAAATAAATTTGAGAAATTAGTGCATCAGGTTGGTTTTACTATACGAACTGAGTTCTTTGTCAATACATGCCCTGCCTTGCCTGTCTCTAGATTTGCATTCAGACCCCAAATCTTAAGTCACGGGCTCTACGCGTACTCTGACGGAATTTAGAGAACTTAGAGAACAAGCCGGACATAATTCTAGCACCGTGAACCGCAATGCAGTCGCGGACCGAGGAACGTGTAAGGTCGCGGCAGAGGACACAGCACAAGCCGACCATTCAAATCTTCATCCACGAAGAGACGACACGGGGCCCCTGTTTTGCAGCCTGTCACTTGTCTTCAACATTTCAACTGATCGTTTTTTCAGAATTACAAATTGAAAAGTACATAAAACGGAAGACAGGCTGACGTTAAAGGAAATGTTCTTTGACTCGTGTGATACAGAAAGCAATATAAAATTGTTTCTATGAAAATTACATGTTATTCGTTTGTATGCTTTCACGTTATTTCCTTCCAGTTCCTGGAATTTGTCTGAGGAGGTAATTCCGACCTCATAGATGTTTCAGCCAAGTGTCGAAAAATTTTATACAGAATACATTTACTATCATCTGGAAAACGCATTAATTTAAACAATACAGAATAAAGTAAGGAGAGAACCAAGCAGACATACATAATCTTTTTTTTACAGAGGCTATCCCGTTGTGTAGTAATAAAATTATATAATGTAATATATTCCGTCTATACACAACTATATATCAGTATAGTGATATTTATTTATTTATATATATACTCATATCACTTTGCGGCAAAATGTTTCCACCGTAAGACGGTCATCATCAGGCAAAAAAAAAATTTAAAGTACAACAGAGTGAACACTCATTGAGTGCTCACTCTGTTGTACCTTAAATGTTCTTTATTGGCCTGATGACGACCGTCTTACGGTCGAAACATGTTGCCTTAATGTAATCTGAGTATATACAATATCACTATGCTGATATATAGTTGTGCATAGATGGAAAGTATTACGTTTCATAATATAATGTTTCAACTCTTTTCGTTGCTCAAATTTCTTGGACAGTTTAAATAAATATGTGTCAAAGGACGAAAACCCAAGACAGTCTAAGGCAACGTATCCAACGATTTATATGTGAACATATACACAACCTAAGGTACACTCTATTCCTATGCGACTTTATCTTGAAAGGCATATGGAAAACAATGTGTATGCTACAAACGAGGGCGATCATGTCACCTTAGATTATTCTATAAGCAAAAGGTACTGTCGGCTTTATTTACTGCGACTTGTTACTTTGAATGTACATGTCATTGTTATTAATATTTTAGAAAATCTTATCTCTATTTGTTCCTGTTTTAATTGGTTCCATAGATTTTAAATTAATGTAGACCCACTCAATTCCTATAATTTCTATGTAATGTTTGCGTTTATGACAATAATTCTATTCACCTTATAAAAATATACAAAAGAAAAACGCCGACTGGAATTAATGGAATGTCATAATTCTTTAAAATTTTCAGCAGTATGAGTCTGTGTGATGTGCGTGATAAATGTAGGGGTATCTGCAAGTAGTCTTACATTTTTTGTAGGACTTTACTATTTTTCACATAGATGGCCTGCATGAAATGAGCACACAGGCTGTAAGATCGTGTCTGTCCAGTCGTCCCGTCCTTTAACCGTCAGTGGTGCAATGGTCTCGGTGAAGTTTGTTACCGTAATAATTGAAACTTCGATTTATGAAGATGCCTATAATTTGTTTCGGTGTCTACGTGCATGAATCTGTAAAACGAAGTCTCATAAATATCTTTAAAAAGAGTGCGAAATATTTTTACACAACATGAAAATAAGTTCGTGACCTTGAGGCAATACATGTCCAGTTAACAAATTAACTTGTGCTCCACGATGAAAGAAATGCCACAAAAATATTGCTGACTATGCAGCCTACCTGCATTGCTATCAACTGCGTTACAACGGATGTGACCTATATCTCCGATAAATTGACTCAAAACCCAGTGACGCATTAACATGGTATTTACGCTCTCCCAAAATATTTGTATTCAGTTTTTGTAATCTTACAATTATTTTCACTTCTTATGCCTTCGTTTATTCATAATCAGTACATATTCTGTACTTATTGTTTTCTTTTGTATGTAAAGTTTGCTCAGTAGAGTACATATTTGACTTACTATAGAAGAGCTATGGGTAGCTAAACTAAGTTATAGCGTTTTACTTGAAAACTTTCCGTGCTATGAAGACATTAATCGAAATCGAGCATAACTGTAGGAGGCCTTCTTGTTGAAAGCTATAAATTAAACTGTCAAAGTAGATGACGTGATAACATTTATTACAATAGTTAGAAGTTATTCTAGGTTTAGGTCCACTACATTTAATTTCAGATTCCTCAGACAAGTTTTTTGTTTCATAATGTAGTTTATGCATTGCGATCAACAGCACATATATGTATACCGCTTTGTAATATCATCAATTACAGGCAACATAAGGGTCGTAAAGCGGGCGGAAGTGAAATGTATACTTCCGGAATAAAGTATAAATAAAGCGTATTTTAACTTCAACCGTTCAGTTTTTATCATAGGGAACCTAAATATGCATAAATAACTCACTCCTCCACCTCCTCCTCCCCCCTCCACCTTTTCCTACTACTACTAATGCTGCTGCTGCCACTCCTACTACTACTGCTACTAATACTGCTACTACTACTTCTGCTACTACTACTACTACTGCTATTGCTCCTACTACTACTACGCCTACTACTACTGCTGCTGCTACTACTACTACTACTACTATTGCTACTACTGCTACTAGTACTACTGCTACTACTACTATTATTGCTACTACTGCTACTACTAATACTGCTACTACTACTATTATTGCTACTACTGCTACTAGTACCACTGCTACTACTACTACTATTGCTACTAATGCTACTATTACTACTACTACTACTGCTATTACTGCTACTACTACTACTACTACTGCTACTACTACTACTACTACTACTACTGCTGCTGCTGCTACTACTACTACTGCTACAACTACTACTGCTGCTACTACTGCTGCTACTACTGCTACTGCTGCTACTACTACTGCAACAACTACTACTACTGCTGCTGCTACTACTGCTGCTACTATTACTACTGCTTCTGCTAGTACTGCTGCTACTACTGCTTCTACTACTACTGCTGCAGCTACTACTGCTGCTTCTACTACACTACAACTACTACTACTACTGCTGCTATTACTATTGCTACTACTACTACTACGACTACTACTACTGCTGCTGCTGCTACTACTACTACTGCTACTCCTACTACTGCTGCTTCTACTACTACTACTGCTTCTACTACTACTACTGCTGCTTCTACTACTACTACAACTACTACTACTACTGCTGCTATTACTATTGCTGCTATTACTACTACGACTACTACTACTGCTGCTGCTACTACTACTACTGCTACTCCTACTACTGCTGCTTCTACTACTACTACGACTGCTACTACTGCTGCTACTACTACTACTACTGCTACTGCTACTACTGCTGCTACTATTACTGCTACTACTAGGACTTCTCCAACTGTTGCTGCTACTACTACTACAGCTGCTGTTACTACTACTACAGCTGCTGTTACTACTACTGCTGCTGCTACTACTAAGACTGCTGCTACTACTACTACTACTAACTACTACTGCTGCTGCTACTACTAAGATTGCTGCTACTACTACTACGACTACTACTGATACTGCAAAAAATAACGACTCTATAAAACCACTTTTTTGATTGAAATTTGTGTACCAAGCAACAATAATCAACAACAAAAGCGCTCCATATGTTCCTGCGTAAGTCTGTGTACTCCGAATAGAAACACCGAAGCATAATAATTACGTAACTGAATCAAGGTCTTTCCGTCATGAATACGTACGGTTATGAACGGTGCAATGTATTTGCTCCTGGGAGTTAGATACGTGTGTTAAACAGAAATTTATATAGAGTGGAAAAAGAGAGAGTTGCCTTGAGATTCCATCCTAAATTAGTTTTAGCAGATTAAACTTATTTCTTTCTGTAACAGGAAACCAGACGTGTTAAATGTTAGACACTTCATATCCGCACGTTCTTTTCTACATGTGTCCAGTTTTTATGTTTTACATTCATCTGTAGTACCCAAATTTGTTCTTATTCTGATATTTGTCACTCGAATAACTTCCCAATTCTTTACGTGCTAGATTTTATTTAAAGAACACTTTTTATGGTCCTGAGTTTCTTTTATCAATAAATAATAAATGTCAATAAATAAATATAAATTCAGCAACGTCTGTGGTAGTGCGATCTGGGGTGAAAGTTCACACACGGCACGCGTGTGTGCGTTCTTTTAGTGTCTGTTTTCTTCAGTACAGACAGAGACCTTAAGCTGAGCTGATCCCACTTCCATGGACTTCTACCAGATGTGCACAAAAGCGATTTAGGACCCCGAAATATATCTTTAGGAGTAAGAACCTAGAATCATATTCAAGACAAATGCGTTTCAAATTTTGGTGAGTTCATAGAAGTTGGGCTATTAGGTAAGTCTTTAGTCATCGTCCAGATTCTGTAAAGCCGTATCCTATCATATTGGACATATCACAACCTCTTCCCTTTCAACAATTTTTCCCTTGCTTTCACGAGTCTTCTACTTTGTTACGCTATACTTTTAATTTCTGTAGTTGAAAAAGCATTGTTAAGTGAGGCCAGTATCAATCATCAGAGGAAGGAAAGCTGGGCTGCATTCATACTAGTAGGCAAACATTTTTGAGATGAACTTCGTGGATTGGATATTTATTTCTATCATTTTGTGTATCATGTTTAGGCCTACTCTGCCTTAGGTCTGTTTCAGCAAGGATTCGGGAAACGTAGTCGGTATAGTGACTGAGTTACGCGTTGGATAACCATGGTTCGATTTCCGACAGGGAAGATGGATTTCCCTCTTGTCCACATCATCCAGGCTGCATCTAGGGCCCACACAGCTTCCGTTATAATGGGTACCGAGTATTTCCGTAGCGGTAAATCCGCCTTGGTGTTAGCCTGAACGTTCACTCCGTCGAGTGCTGTATTAAGATAGAAGGGAGCTATAGGCCTACTTCTACTCCCCTGTGATTCTAATTGGCCTACACAGAAAGAACGTCACCGTTCCTGCCTGCCTGTGTCAGCCTGCATGTTACATCTATGGTTACTGCAGTTAATTAGGAAACTTTTCCATTAACTATTTATTTAGGAGAAACGATGCTATAGCTCTTTATTATTGTTATTTACCTGCAAACGCAAAATAAACAACGCATTATTCCCTTTTTAGAATCCTACCTAATTACTGTTCATGTTTGTATTCCGATATTATACAACTTTCGCTATTCTATGCGGTTGAAACAGAGTTGCTAAGTACGATTAAATCATTTTATGGCACCCATTTGGAGGGACAGAAGAAAGAGCAAAAATTCTCAGGTACTGTCTCATTCAACTTTCAATACTGTCTGCAGTTGACGTATTGCTATGTATGATTCATTCCTTGCTGCGGTTCTTAACTGAAGGCACTGAAGAAAGAGCTAGAATTCTCAGGCACTACTTCTGGAAATCGAAAGCAGTACCTTCAGACAACAAACCGTAAGCGACACGACTACGCAGATTCACCATGGCATGGTAGTGTGACGTAACCGCACAGCAATCTTTTGCATCCACATCTGTTTCATTTCTCTTTCTGATGACGGCCCTCCGTGTTGCCCGTAACCGCCTGCTGTGCTAGACCCGGACGCAAGATGGGATCTTGCGTTCATCAGGATCTAACCTTCGATCCGTCTTCACTCTGCGCACATCCATGGCAGGCCTAATGCAATCGTAATTAAGGCACAATATAGAGTCATATATTCTTTTCATTTACGCAGGTGAAAACATAAATACCACAAAAAAAAACATCAAGCATAATAAACTCTTGTAAGAAATACAGTGAACCAGTTCACTGGAGATTTATAAACTTCAAAAGGCCTTTGATTCAGTTTGCTGGGAAACTGTGTAAAATTCTCTTCATATACTGAGCGAAAACATAGATGTTGTAGAAAACACACTTATTATTAGTCGCTAACAGTGGGGATAGTCTCGAAGCGAGTGCTGAGAAAGCTGTGCTTATGTTCATGTATCCTGAAAAGACTGCTGGACAAAATCGCAACAAAACACAATATGTCAGAGTTAAAGACTTCTAAGAACACTACTGAATAAAAATTGTATGAGGGAAGAAATTAAGAGCAATATGTTTTCTTTTGGGTAATTCCGCCGGGTAATTACCCAAAAGAAAACATATTACATACAGGACACGGCGAAAGCTTAAAATAAAAAATTAAGAGCAGTTTAAATTCGGGAAATACTTGCTACTACACCCTGCAGAATCTTTTGTATTTCCGTTAGCAGTCTACAAAAATTAAGTTCGAAAATATTGTGGAAAAATAGGACGGCATTCCGAAAAAATAAATACGTATGTGTAGAAAGTAGAATCGCATAAAGCCACATTCGCAGAAGTTGTCTAAACAGTATATTGCTGCATACAGCCTAAATATCAGCCCCACAACATTACGGAACATGTTTCAAGCTGCGGTTCATCAACCTTCCTGATAGACCATGTCGAATTACTTCGCATTCGTATATACACAAATTCCAGTCCCTCTTCACTCTCCACTTCTCATGTCCAACTACGTGTCTGAGGTAGTGTCCGTATTATCTTGCTCAAGACAAATGATTCTCTGTTTCTTGCATTCTCTCTACTCATTGTCGGGTCGCGGACCGCAATTAGCCTATTACCTTTGCGTATCTTCTATGTCCATCTGTCTTTCTTACAAAAAGATGACCTTCAGCGGGGGGGCGATCAGCGGCGGAGAGAGTAAAAGGGATGGGATAAATTCCCTTCGATACCTGCATAATTGTTTTCAGTAAACGGTTTATAATCTGGAGACTCTTTTCCATTACTTTTCGACCCGGCATCTGTCCTTCTTTCCTCCAAACCTTACTCTGTCCCACTTCATTTACCTTCGTATCACTTTAGCGTAGTTTATTTCTTACCAGCTTTTTCCAGCCACGATCCAAATAATGCCAACGGTTTTGTCTCGCGACCCCAGAAGTCAGAAACTTTAGATGTGAAATAAAAAATGAATTTAAAAAAAGAATGTGATGTTTTAATTATTTGATGAAATTAAGATAAACATTTATGTTTATATAATACTGCATGAGCCTGAATTTAGTATTGTGACTATTTTTATGGATCCTGTAGCTGTAGGTGTAGTTTGTCTTCTTGATCTCGTAAATTTAAATTTTTCCTCCTTTTGCTCGGTGTTCCTCAAATTGAGAAAATTTCACCAGCCGATAGATCACTTCGGCGAAAAACAATAATTGTGTTTGGTTGATCCTACGTTTTTGGTTGAGAGGCCGGAAAACCTGGCATTCGATAGCCTTTGTCATTTCTATGATATAACCGTCAAGCTGACAGTGACACTGTGTCACCAAAAATGATAACGTTTTCACAAAAACTGCATTTAGTACACTTACGAAAGCAGCGTAAGTCGGTATTACGTAGAATCATGAAATTGTTCGTGGCCCACTCAGAGAAGCTTCGGTGGTCAAAGTCGTAGCGCGACACATAGAATGCCAAACACTAGCACAGTTCCTTAAACGCAAGGTATGAAATTCGTAGTGCGCTGAAAGACTTATAGAGTGATCTACTGGGAAGTGACACTATGTAGTTTTGTGAGTGGTTACCGATCTGTAGGAAGTGACACTATGTAGTTTTGTGAGTGGTTACCGATGTGTAGGAAGAATTATCCGCTTCTGTTATTAGACAGTCTAAAGGTGACAATTATTTATGATTCCAAGGGAACATATTTGTTTCTTCGGTCATAATTGGTGTCTCCTTGTCCGTATCTGGGTGCTGATAATTCCTTAGCCCGACCAGGAAGGGAACAAGCTCGGATGCCTGTCAGGGACGCGCGCGATTTCAACAACATAGAGACGCGCACTGTCACCAAGTTCCCCTCCCCTGCAAGGCAAGGCGCCGAAGGAAATTCACGCCATTCTGACAGAAACATGACCTTGTTTCCTTCCTGGTCGGGCTAAGGACTTATCAGCACCCCTGTATATCCTTCGACTTCTTCAGTGGTCTTCGATATTATATAAGAGGTCAAACAACAAAGTTCCGAAACTCCATATGCAAGAACAAATACACATGGAATACGAAAAACGGGGTATTGTTTTCCTGCAGAGTAATGTCCTTAACTGCAATATATCTTTCACGTCTTTATAAAATTTACCATAAACAATCATCAGAGGCTTTCAAAAATACTGCATTTTAACTCGGCGGTTACGTTTTCTTGTTGTCCTCGACGCTCTGAAACGTTCTTACTATGAGGTCAGAGTTCATTTTAGGAAAAACAGTCACCTGGTTTAAGGTAAGGCGAGTTAAATGGGTGGCTGATTTGCACCACTCCACTTGTGGTGACCAGGGAAAAGAGTAGTCCCACTGCAGCCCATGCAGGTCGTAAAATGTGACAAAAATGGGTACCCAGTGCCCGGGGGTATATCTGGGCCGCCTCGCCCCGGAGATTATAAATACTGTGGACTGGCCTTCCAATTTGGGGGTTGGGCGACAGGCCGACAGCCTGTCACCACAAAAAAAAAACTGTTAGGAAACCTAAATTGTGGCCCCGGAACAGTCAGACTTAATGGAATCGACCTAGGCAGTGGAAAAGTTTTAATGAGATGAGGACAGCAACTGGGAATGTAACAAATGCAAACTTACAAATTGAAAAGAGAGGTCAAAAATAGAGCTGACTGGGAGAATCCATTGAACAGGGGAAGGCGCACACTGAACTGTAGTGCCATAGAAGAGAAGAAGAAGAAGAAGAAGAAGAAGAAGAAGAAGAAGAAGAAGAAGAAGGAGGAGGAGGAGGAGGAGGAAGAGGAGGAGGTGGAGGAGGAGAAAGAAGAAGAGAAGGAGGAGGAAGAAGAAGAGGAGGAGGAGGAGGAAGAAGAAGAGGAGGAGGAGGAGGAGGAGGAGGAGGAAGAGATCACCACGCCTCGATTCGTAAGGAAGGAATTCGCTATAGTGATAAAATAAGCAGGAGAATATTTGTGTAAATGGAACTAGCTGTCTTTCTTACAAAATCGTGTTCACCGTCAAAATTTTGTTCAATAACCTTTGCAGCACCTGCACGTACAGCTCAATCTACAATATTGTCCTTGAGACATAAATACTTCGGCCAGCACATACCGTTATTCAAACAACGTGACAAATGTGATGTCATTTCTTGATTGGCCTCGAAAATAATTTTGTTCTGCATTCATTATTAAGCTGTAATGTTTCAGAATTGTATTGAAACAATCAGGACTTCAAGTGCTTCTGGTCTCCAGTAAACTAAATTTTGCAGCTGCTTTCGGCTTTCAAGCCTTCGACGGTTGGCCTCTTCGTGGATCACTTTAACAGTTCGCATATCCCTATCTATACGCGGCCTCCCCCCCCCCCCCCAACACTTTAAAACTTTTGGCGTGGCTCTGTAGCTACAGAGACTTGAAATTTGCTCCCTCCTCCCTGACAACAAATAGCGCCCTTAAACGTGCAGGTGATATGGATATTCTAATTGCGTTAGAACTTTCTTTCCAGTAATCCCTGGCGGTAATAACATGAAGACGCAGAAACTGGCCACAGATTCTTTTTGCGCCAAACGTTGCTTTCGCGATAGCTTTAGTCCCGGAACTTTATTATTATTAGTTATATAAGCACGATTTTAAAGTTCTCGTGAAATTTGAACTTGAACTCGACGTCAGGAGGCGGTTTCCTCTTGTTACTTTGCAAGGACATCATCAGGAATGGAAACCATCCTGTACATACAATTCACGAAAAGTCTTATTAATCCAGACGTCGTTGTACTGCTTCTTGTTTTTCACTTAGGAGACTTTTTCACTTAAGTCTTATAAGTGATTTTTCGTAATTCGTTGAAGAAAATCCCGAGTCCTTTTACAGTTTGTATTTCGACAATCATGGTGTCTTCACTTATTGCGTCAAATTGTAAGATGTGTAATGTACTACAAATTTGAAAGGATCTGGAAGGAAGCTGTAGTGGGTACTGCTGTTCCAGCATTTGCCTGGAGGGACTGAGGAAAACCGTGAAACTGCATGTCAGGTATAGTCGATGGTCCGGGCGAAATGCAAAAATTTTGACACCGCCTGCTTATTTTGGACTTTGTTTTAATCATCTAAATGTTTAAAGAACACGACATTTTAGAAGCCGGCTCTGCTTCCGAAACGTCGTGTTTCTTTTCTAAATTTAGATAATGGATAAAGTCCAAAATAAGGAGACTGTTCCAGTGAGCCCTACACAATCATCAACAATCCCTGTAGTGTTGAATAAAAACCTTTTGGTCTCAAATGAAGTTCTAGAACTTTACTGCTACACCTGTTTCTTTGGTAACATGGGCATATAGAGAACAATTCTGCTATCTGGCAAAATACGATAGAATATTCGTTTTTTTTTTATCCTTTTACCGTGCATTTTGTTGTCTATAAAGTTCGTAACCAACAAATGCACTCTTTATTAAACTTGACAAGGTTTTAAATTTTTTACATTAAAAATCACTTTGACTTGCTCCTACATGTTTCGGTCTACGACTATCACAGGAAGCCTTCACTAGACCCTAGCTAAAGTTATATTTAGGTTAAGATTGGGTAAAAACTACATCGTTATATGTTATGCGATGGTGTGGCAGCATGTCATAGGTATGGTGTGTGTACTGCGCGCTGTGTTGAGTGCTGTCGCACATGTAGGAGCAAGTCAAAGTGATTTTTAATGTAAAAATTTAAAACTTTGTCAAGTTTAATAAAGAGTGCATTTGTTGGTTACGAACTTTATAGAATATTCATTGTTCGATATTGCTCTCTTTACTTGGAATTGCTGCAGGAGTCTGATGAAACTGAATTTCTCGTTGCTGTAATCTCAGGAGAGTATGTTTAACAATATGGATGACGAGAGAAGTGTAGAACGTTGGTAGAATAATAATAGGCAAGCAGAAAGCGAACTGTTGTGACAGATACTGTCCCAGTGTCACTTTGCCCACAACAAAACTCACACAGTTTGTCTCTGACTGCACCAGTTGATTGACCTACAGTACGTTAAAAACTGCAGACTAACTGCTTGAGGTTCGGCACTCGTAGCTCTGGAGGTCAGTTCAAATGACAGACGTATTTAGAAAACATGATATATAATACAAATTTGAAACATGCAATTCGCCCTACTTTCTCGTAATCACTGGAACATCTAGGCTTAAACATCAACAAGTAAAAATATCTTGCTCCTGTATTCTGTTATATATACCAGTACTATATTAATAATTGTCCAACGAGATGCAACACAAAGCAGTCTTTTTTATTGTGCAAGTTCACTGTACATGTTTCGGGTGTCAAGCTAGCTTGGGCACGTTGGAGGGAGGCACATGCTCAAAAAATATGACCAGTACCGGTGGCTGTAGTTACAGTTTTGTGTACTCCTGATGATGGGTGTAGTTGACACCCGAAACGTGTAGAGTGAGCTTGAGGAATAATAGACTGTTTTGTGTTGCATTTCGTTGGACAATTATTAATTTAGATCAGCGATGCGCGGAACTATAAATATAAAATATACCAGTACATTTCTGCAAGTAGAATAATGTGTAAAGCAAAAAATTTGAAGCTTCTGCACTCCAAAACTATTTGACTTGTCTTAGCAGAATAGCTTTTCTTCAGAATCTTATTTTTAAAATTTTTACTGCGAAGCTGTTTTTACATATTTATCGAACTTGACGGATTCTCGAAGCATAAATCGCGTTTGTTAACAAGATAATATACCTATAGAAGACATGAGAATGATGCGCTTTGAGATTTTTCTATCCTGATTTATCCTCTTAGTTTTCCTGCTTCAAGTTTTCCTGTGTTACGTTGGCAGATCATAAACTCAACGCTCCACCCATTCGAAATACGTATTTTGTGATTGTTGACTTACAATGTGTCCTACGCAATCTGTAGTTATATTCATAATGCATGTACCTAATCCGTAAAGCTACAAATTTTTCGATGAATTTAAGAATTCCAACATAATGGAATATATATTTTTTTATGTTGTAGTGACATCGAGGTGATTAATAAAATTTTCTACAATTACCGAAGTCCATCTTATAGACTTATACGAATATTGTTTATGTAAATATTCGTGTTCACTCGAAATTTCAATTAGCAGAATCTAGAATTGTGCAGGCTTTACATAACAATTGTAAAAATAACAATAACCTTCCCACAAATGCACTCTCGCTTCAAGCATTTACTTTTAAACTTTGCATTAAACCACCATATAAATATAATCTATGGACATAATACAATTACATTATATTGTGTTAAACATTGTGACAAATAAAGTAACAACTGTTTTTTAAATTGTTGAATGAATAACAAAACATTATGGACATTAAAGTGAACGCTGTGTATTTAATACTGTAAAGTATTATTTCATGTAAATTTAATATCTTGGAGCAATAATTTAACCTTTTCTGTATAACGCTTAGCCACATACAAAATTTTATTTGCTTTTCTGCAGTACCTTACACATTTAATGCATAAGGACCTAGTAAATGTTAGTTGAAACGTTTAAGAGGCAACAGTGTACCAAGTATGCTAATACCAAGTATTATCTGTCGTTTATTATTAAATATTGTCGCTTATCTTTAAAAAAAAAATGCACATTTAGTGATAGGCAGTTTGCGCAAACATGTTGACACTGCAATGTCCGGCTCTTGTCTAATGTTAATTAGTTTGCCTGTAGACTAGCCCTCTCTATATGGAAGCATTTATGTGGAATTGTCTCCATTTAAAACCAAAAGACAATGGAAATTGTAAACACGAAAGACACGCGGCATGACATTAGTTTTAAGGTCCTCTAACCAGAGATCTGGAAGATAAATCCGCACATTTATCACTTCTCCTGTGTCTGTCATCTTGTAAAATATTGTGGTTCTTGTGGTTCGTAAAAAAGTTTTCTTTGTGATTTCCCGTCCGACTTTAAAATGACAGAAATTAAAGTTTTAAATAATGCTTTTTACAAAACAGGACCCATATTCCATAACGTTTTAAAACATATCTGGTTATATTTTACCTGCGCCCAGCATATTCGCCTGAAACTAACTTGTTACTGCACTGATGTCTGGTCAAGAAGTGGTCTCATGTGAGTTAGGTATTTTAACAGGAAATTCACCGTGTTCTTTTCAACAGTGAACATCGTTCCCTCTCGTTATTAGCGAGTGACCCTGGCTCATGTGAGGAGAAATACGGAACTAGGCCTGCTTTTGCAGTGAGCGAGAGATAAGCCCAAACCCGTGATTCGGAAGTAAGTAACTGGAACCGAGACACTTCTCCCTTCCGATACTTATACGGAAATGCTTAAAATGATACACGTTACATGGTTTGCCGCCTTAAAACTTTCAAACATTTTGAAATACCCCCGCCCCCCACCCCAAAATTAAAATAATAATACCAATTTTTGGGGGGAAATTTTATTTTCTCACATCAATTTCGCTAAAGGTCCAAACCTTTTGGGACGTTACAATACCCTGTGTGGACTGGCAAACAGTTACTGTCGTTTCAGAGTCATTATCTTCTTTCGAAACGTCGGTAACTATTTACCGGTCGACACAGCGTGGCGTAACGTCTCAGAAGACTTGAATGTTAGCCAAGTCCTTTGTCTGTTTTTGTTTGCTTTTATTCGTTCTTCTTTCCACACAGCCAGTTTCTAATCACACTAATTTACGAGCATTCTTGCGCTTCGTGCTCCTTCGATTACACACACTTCTCTGTCTTGCTTCAAACCTTTTCCTTCCGCATTTCATCCACTATTGACGCCACTCCACCCAGAATAAATTAGGTAAATTATAACATTAAATTCAGATAAAATATATTTAACGATTTTGCGAGATAGTAAATTGTGTTTCGACTTACTAGACTTCTTCAAACGAATCTTCTCTTATAACATAAAGAAAAGTGCAGTGAAGACGCAAACAACTGTAAGAATAAGCTATTATAATTGGTACAGATTAACTTTTGTTGTAGCGTGTCTTGCAGCATTTCTGTGTCTTTTATCATGTCACTCAGTGTCGACTGGTGAACAGTCATCGACGTTTCGGTGAAGCGTACCGCCTTATAGAAATCCAAGCGGGATCTTTGTAAGGTTAGACTTTGAAGAAGGACTCAGCGACCTCCACCCTAAAGACGATAATTCTTTGTTAGGACAAGCAAACTTCTTGTACTGCTACATCCTGAAGATGGAGACAGTAGACTCCGCTGAAATGTGGATGACTTACCAATGAACACGACTTCGTATTTCAGAGACTATAATCGTACTTAAGATCGCTACGTACACCTCACGTACCAAACCATATATCCGTGTGACGTCACAGCATTTTATTTTTGGACTTTGAAATAATTAAGATAAATAATAAGTAGGTGTGGGCTGTGTGTCTTGCACTGCATTAAATTTAATCTGTACGTGTAAAGTGTAATGTGTTCTGTCAGCAAGTGTGTGTAAGAATGAGAGCAGGACATTAAATTGAATTTGATATAACACAGAGTGTGCTAATTGGACTAGTTAAATGTAATATTATCAAAATACAGAAAGCCACGATGACATGACACCACTTGTGAAATATGCTCCAAGTTTATGTAGACCTATTTTATAGGAACTCCCTTTGTTAGCCTGCTGATGCCGCACCGATAACCTAATTCTTCCCATATCGCCGCAACTTATCTCAGTCCACCTTGCTTTTACTGCCACTGTGATGTGCTGCAGGGCTGCAGGCTTTACAAGAACATACGGTACGCCATGTCCTTCACGAATCCCCAGAGAATAAACTTTGTGCCAAAATCTGGAGGACATGAGAGCCGTGTTACAGGCTTAGGTCCCTCGTGTGCAATCCACTTGCCAGGAAACAATGTGTGGAGTAAAGTATGGAAATGTGTGGGAATCTGTCGGTAGATATTTTGTTGAAGAATTATGGTATAATTGTTATGGTCGTGTAGCTGTGACATCAGCTAATTTTATAGCATCATAGGGGCAGACCATAATATGGGCAAAATATGCTACAAAAATATGAGACGAATTAATTTCTTATGTTTTTTCACTTTGTATTGTGATGTAATTATACAACACAAACCAACGAAATGCACAATACTTCTAAATTGATATTTAATTTCTGGTGTCTCCAATATGTTACGAACTTCGTGGATTCGTCCTCAGGGAAACAGCTGTATATGCAGTATGGTATATTTTACATGCATCGGTGATGCATATGCTGCGTTTTCAACTTTCTCCCTGAAGATGAACCCACGAGGTTCGAAATATGTAGGAGACATCAGAAATTAAATATTAATTTAGAAAATTGTGCATTTCGTTGTTTTATGAAAAGAATTAGATTGTCGTTTGAAAATTTGCAAGGTTAACCTGGAAACACATTTCGGAAACCTGGGGGAGTGTTAACTTTTAATGTGTGAAAGGTTTCCTATCACTGCGGTTTTCTATATTTTTACAATAACTCTTTGAAATTTTCATGTAAAATTTGGACCGTCTGGTGATAAATAAGCGGTTTAATTCTTTTCAGTATAATGTAGTTGAAATTAACTGTGTGGAAAGAAGTTAAACTTTTTTTTTTTCTGTAGCTGCTGATACCTAAATGGTTGTAGAGTTACAGCAGGGAAACCAGAAGAAATTAATTGTGTACGCTGGGCGATTACAAACCATGCAACTGCTCCCTTTGTGCTGTAAGTGTTCTTTCTCAGGACTCAATTACTCGGTGCAGTAAGACGCACGTGCCTTTCAAGTCTCGGGAATAAATACACGTAAACCCTTTTAGCACTGAGATGGATTATGTAAGCATGAGTACATAATTTGAGCGGCGGCCATCTTGGTTCTGGTTACACGTGCCCCGTTCGTATAAAGGTAGACTAATATGAAATATCTGTGGGTCTGGAAGGGAGCAAGGGGAAAATCGAGCTTCCTGACACAATGATAAATGAAGTGTAGCCATGAGTAGTAATAAAAATGGCGTCGGCCATTGCTCCAAAACTTCAACTCCTTAATGGCATTTCCAAACCTACTGATACTGAGGTTCCCTTACAGCAACAAGGACTCTAGGGCCAAAAGTGGTTACGAATTGTTTCAAGATCTGAAGTTCTTATGACCGTGATTGTGGAGATTACTGTCTTTTGGCATGTAATGTCTAGTAACATCGGTGGATTTTGCTGATGTTTCGGAAGAATTTGCTGCCCTTGCCTTCTGAACTGGAAACAACAGATATCTTAGAAACGTGGGAAAGTTTATAGCAACCTACACGGTGTCACATACAGAACACATGTCATATAGCATGAAGTAAAACCCCTTCACACACTTTGTTGTAGGAACACATAATGAAAGCTTAGAAAATACTTCTCTAGTTTTTTTTTTTTACTTTCACTTTTTTCATTCCGTGCACTGCAAATGATTTACAAATCGTTACAGTAGCCTACCACCAAATCATCGGTTCCACTAGTATGTATTTTACTCTTAATTAGCTGCTACATCGTTCGGCTTAACTGCCATCAGCAGAGAGCTGACACCTTTGTTTCTAAAACTGACAGCAATAAAACGGTCTTACAATGCTTAGCGCATTTCAAATGAACTGTAACTTTCAGCAATACAAGCGTTAACTCCCTGATCATGGCAGTTAAGCCGAATCATTTGGAGCTAATTAAGAGTGAGATATATATATATATATATATATATATATATATAATAGTGGAACTGTGCATTTGTTGATACTGTAAGGATTTGTAAATTTTTTAGTGTTGTTTGGAACAACGCTTTTCGAATCGTGGCTATTATCTGTCATAATTTCTGGGTTCTGTTGTGTTTGTGTTGTGATTTGCTCTCCGCATTCTTTGTCATAGTTCACAACACCGTGACTTATAGAAAGGACTAAAAGCTGCAAATCAAACGAGAAGACGAATTGTTCGATTTTATTTGTAGTTTTTACTATACTAATAAACTTCACCTCCAGTAGCAATGCATTATATTGCAGTGACGGCAGAGCGTGCTGCTGCCACTACTGCAAGGTTGCCTGGGCTCATACATCGCAAATAGCAGGGCTGAACAAAAGCTGCGCATTGTTATACCAAGTGGCCGTGAACTGAACATAACTTACATGATATCTTGAAATCTCCTTTATGCCGATAAGAAATTAAGACACACACGAAAGCAAATCCGTATGGACTGTACTCGATTTAGTCATACTTTTTTTTCAAGTAACAATTTAGAAGATGTAGGCCTGGAGTGGCAATTCATGCTTGTTGATCACGCCATTTGTTTAATTATCTATAAAAGTGAGATTAAACTGAAAAGTATATTTGGCATAAAATGTGTAGGCTACTTCACCTGTTCCCGAAATTCCTGTACAATAAATGTATGGCTTCGATTTTATCTACTTGTAAACAACCGGCTAAGATTGAGTGATAGAACACAAATGATTATTGGCACAGAATTAATGTAAATCCAAATACCAAATTTCTTCTAAGATTCTGAAGTATTCTCACAGAGTATGAAAACCACTAAAGTGTAAGCCATAAGTCTCTTCTTAGTTCCTGTACTTCTTTCAAAAGATGTGTAAAAATGAGCTTCCACGGAGGTTTCATGTCATTTAGGAGTCACCTCTTATTTGGATTATTATTTACCAGAAAAAATGTCACACCAGAGCCTAGTGCAGGTTACATCCTAAGTTTCCAAACAAGTTTTAATCGGACAAATAGAACAGACATTAGATATACGCATTTTCTTCAAGCTTCTTGAGCATGAGAGACTACGATATGATTTCCTTTGCTTTAATTCCATATTGCAGTGACCACACAACATCTATTGTACACTGCCATAAGTTCATGTATCACCAAGCTTTTCATTCTTCACCTGTTAGCTGAAATACGTGACAGGGATAACCTTTCTCCTATAGTGCATTTTACACAGTACCAATTTTTCAACAGTGTATAGGGTCAAGTGCCAGGTCAGCTGCGTAGGTGGACATGAAGAAGGGGTCGATCGAAATAACACTGGATCGGAGATAAAATGAACTCAACGGCAGTACTTCATGACGAAATATTACTGTGTGCACGCTCTCCACGATAAAACTGTCTATATCATAAACTCTTAGCGTCTCGAGAAGCAAAGTTGTCAGCACATGTCTGATTATTGAATGTTGTTCTTCAGTTACACATTTAAAAGTTCCAACTTTTCACACGTAACTATCTAACCAACTAACTAACTAACTTTTTTCAGGTGAGACATCCCCGTTGTGATGAATAGCTAACATATGATATAAAATGTATATAAAATATAGTCATACACAATTTTATATTTTATTAGATTATAATTGCAGCCGCATGTTGCGGCCTAATTATAGGGTCACCTTCAGGCTGATTGTACACTCCACCTGTTCAAAGATCAGCTTGAAGATGATCCTAAAACTGGGCCGAAACATGTAGCTGCAATTTTGATCTAATATATCCAATAAAGAATAAAAATATTGTATATGACTACATTATGTATACTTTATATTATACTTTAGTTCTCTAACCAACTAATTAATTAACCAATCAATCAACTAACTACCTGACAGACTAACTGAAAGACTGATTGACCTACTGACTGACTGACTGACCGACTGACTAATCGACGGACTGACTGACTAACTAACTAACTGACTGACTGACTGACTGACTAACTAACTAACTAACCCTTGAAGCAGATCCCTTCTTGAGAAGCTACTAGTCCCTCAGTGAGTCAAGGGAGTCCCGCGATTTATGCAGCACGACTCTTCATTACACTGTTTACAAAAACCCTTTATTTGTCCCTGTCTTGAGCTAGACCAATTCAGTCCACGTCCAATCCAAACTATTTCCTTAAGGTAAATTTTAATATTATCCCCAAATCTACGGCTATGTCTTCAAGTTTTCTCTTTACCTTCAGGTTTCCTCACCGAAACCCAGTAAGGAACTCTCCCAATACCCGGCGCGTGCCACGTGCTCCACTTACCTCATTCTTCACGCATTTACTTATATATATATATATATATACGTACATATATATAGTTCTTAAATATCTGTTTCTCTTCTGCTGAATGGGGCTTCATCAGGGTCGATCTTGAAAGTGGGAGCAGCACGTGTTTTTAAACGTTTGGTAAACACGTACACAAATACACGGCGTCATACCGCCCTCGACCCCCCCCCCCCCCCCCCCCACTTCACCTATCTCTATTCTTTCTTTTTTTTTTTTTTCTCTGTGTTTAGTGAGTGGA
>Ga0123354_10003230_pt1 | contig 22359 bp, 17 predicted proteins | sample TergutLab28metaG_2_FD_97872 | JGI IMG/M metagenome (GOLD analysis project Ga0123354, IMG submission 97872) | Labiotermes labralis P4 segment gut microbial communities from Petit-Saut dam, French Guiana - Lab288 P4 | ecosystem: Host-associated > Arthropoda: Insects > Digestive system > Gut ... | reverse complement strand
TCTAAAGTTGCATTTTATATATTTATTCAACAAATATAGGCACTGAATATTTTAAACATGGTATATACTCTCCGTTTTTTTCTCTTCAAAATGCAGTTTGTTTCATAATTCTAACATATTTGGCTCCTGTATTATTCACATTTTATATACAGGGTGTGCTAAAATTTAAAAAAATAATTCCGTCGCCAAAAGGTTAATAAGAAACCACATCAGACAGAAGTGCTTTGTTCTTGAAAGAAAGAAAGAAAATTGTTAAGAAGAAGTGCGTTGTGCATTATCAATTGGATTGTAACCAGCCTTCTATCGTGATGCCCCATTTTCTGTCCCAGGCTGCAGAGTGTGAGATTTGTGTCATGTGGTGGAACTGGTATAGGTTTTTCTCTCAATCAGTTGCTTTTCCATAACAATATCATTTCAGCAATGCTCTATACACACCGCATCTGTTACTGGTGGTCTGTAAGTGTAGGAAGTGACGATGACATTAAATAACACACACTGCAGTTGAGATTCACAGAAACAGTTTAGGTTTGGAGCGAACACAGTGAAGTATTTGTAAGGATTACTTAATGTCAGCATCAAGTGACAGGCCATTCCTGGTCAGAAGTGTAATTTTGATTCCAAATTCAGAAGTTCATGTGAAAGTGGTTGTCTGAATACGCGTATAGAAGGGTTGGCATTGAGAGAAGTTGTGTGTCTTTATGAGATGTCTATTTTGCTGTCCATCAGACCTGTATTTCCCAAATTTTTTTTTGCTTGTGGACCTCTTTCGGCTTCGAAAAATAACCACGGATTGGCACATCCTTTGTTACACAAATATAGTGTCCGGATGACAGGTGTCCAAAATTAAAAATGTTTATCTCAGAACTGACTTCATATTGCCACCAATACATACCAGTAGCGTATGTAACAATGCAGTGTGAAATTTTGTCGTAATGAAACTGATTGTTGCTCGCTTAGCAGGTACTTAGTGTTTTTTAGTTAGATACTGTAATGATTGTATGAAATAAACACATCACCAGAAGTTCCTTGATTATTTTTTACAAAATATTATTCCTGTAATTAAACAGTAACTAACTTCAGCATTGTAGCCATTACAGAAATGTATCCATTCCCTGGCAACTGCTGGGATCTGCAGAGCAGACTTTCGGAACAATGCTTCAGACTTTTCCCCCCTATTCTTTAAAGATACTTTAAACAATACTATCACATTCATTAAGGATACTTCAAACCATTTCCTCTCAATTTGTTACAGATAATTCATACCATTTGCGCTTCATTTATTCTAGTATTAGCATATAACTTTTTCAGTTATGAACCATTAGTTTTCAGAATGTGAATGCACAATATTTACACTGCAAACAGTAGGATGTGTTACAGAGTTCATTTGTCTCCTGTTATTCCAGCAGAAGGCACCAGGAGTGGCAGCACCGCCTGCTTCAGCAGTGCTCCCTGTCTCGGGTCCTGCGGCAGCACTGTCGATGATCCCGGCAGGTCTTGTAGTGAGCAGTGCGCAGCAGGCAAGCCACAAGCCTGCATCCCTGAAGCAGCAGGCCTCTACCCTTGAGCCAGGTGTGGCCCTTTCACATTCTTTGATATTTTGAAACTAGAGTTTTGTCATAATGATCATTGGTTAATACCTTTGAGTTCATTTTTTCCTGTGAACCCATTCACTGTTTGAGATTCAACTGAAAGCATAGATTGCTTTTTAGTCAGCACAACAGTAATCTTTGTTCTGTTGTATTTCAGTCATGTTGCATTGCAGCTTGTGTTGACTTGTGTTGGTCATTGTCAGGTAATAGGTACAGCAGAAATCAAAGTCAGACAGTACTCATGTTACCAAACTATCATGTTTGTAGTTTCTTGCTTCCCACCACCCTTCCCCCATTCTGTTTCATTGACTTTTCCTGTTTCAATTTAGAGGAGTGGATCTTTATTACTGATTGTTCTGTAAATATGTGTTTGGTCAGTAAGTATGGTCATTGTTCTCTGTAAATACCTGTTTGAGCTATAAGGATGGTCAGTGTTCTCAGTAAATACCTGTTTGAGCTGTAAGTATGGTCAGTGTTCTCTGTAAATACCTATTTGAGCTATAAGGCTGGTCATTGTTCTCTAAGGATGGTCAGTGTTCTCTGTAAATACCTGTTTGAGATATAAGGATGGTCATTGTTCTCTAAGGATGGTCAGTGTTCTCTAAGGATGGTCAGTGTTCTCTGTAAATACCTGTTTGAGCTGTAAGTATGGTCAGTGTTCTCTGTAAATACCTATTTGAGCTATGAGGCTGGTCAGTGTTCTCTAAGGATGGTCAATGTTCTCTAAGGATGGTCAGTGTTCTCTGTAAATACCTGTCTGAGCTGTAAGTATGGTCAGTGTTCTCTGTAAATACCTGTTTGAACTGTAAGTATGGTTGGTATTCTGTGTAAATACTTGTTTGACTGTATGGTCAGTGTTCTCTGTAAATGTGTTTGAGCTTGAACTATTGTCATTGTTGTGTATTTGAGCTGTAAGCATGGTCAGTGTTATTATATTGTAATGTTGTTTGATGTGTTTTGATTTTAGTTACAAACTTTAATCTTGTTATGGATGCTGTGGTGTTGAGATGTAACACTGGTACCCACAGAGGGTGCCGTGGTGTTAAGACGTAACACTGGTACCCACAGTGGGTGCCGTGGTGTTAAAACTTACATCACTACCCTGATTGATATGTTGATGAAACTGATGGTCGGAACAAGGGACCTGCAGTGTAATGTGGGTTCTGAACCATGGTGGAGGGGAACACCTGCTGTCATTGTATTCCTAAAGTGTTCTGTCATTAGTTATCATGAAATTTTCTGTCTGAGTAGAAAAATCTGTGCACGGACAAGACCAGGGATTGAACTGCAAACCGTGAGGTGGTCTGCTTGAGATATGCACTGCCACATTACAGTGTGGGCCTCACTTGAAGTGTGCTGGTTTTGGACTGTGAAGAAAATAATCATATTTAAAAAATGTCTGCAGACTGAAAGTGAGGATTTTATATGCAGTAGATATTGAGGGTGTGATTAATGTGCCTTCAAGATGCATTGAATTTCACGCACATTTGCTTGCTTGCTTACTCCAAGTTGTTCTTTTCCAACAGTCTGCATTGTCTTTTGGGGGATTTCTGTCCTTTGGTGGCAGGAATTTGGGTGAGGTCATGGTGCCTGATAATTCATTTCATTCAGTATTCTAGTCACTTTTCAAGGACATGTTTGAATGTCATGAGAATGGCATTATAGAGGAATTTAAATCAATATGGATTATGGTGTCAGTTCTTTCTCTCTGTCTCCTTGCTTCTCTCTCTCTCTCTTTCTCTCTCTCTCTCTCTCTCATCTATTGATGTTGGTGCAGGTGGCAGTATATAGAGAATGCACTGCAGAGGGTGATATGTTTGTGAAAAGCGTACAATAGCAGATAAAGGTACTTCTTTGTTTGTGCTGGTTGCAATATTTTGTTTACCCATCCATTTTGTAGGAAGATGACCTTGTCAAAAATTCTGTCAACCAGTGGCAATGGAAGTGATGCAAGGGATTGTTGTAGTGCTGTATTGTTTTAAGGAAGGTGGCACACATTATGTTAGGAGCATGGCTGTATTGACTGGGGGAAGGTGGAAAATGCGAACTGTAACAATATTGTCACAATTATTGTGTGTCCTTTGACAAGGTAGTGGCCTCTATGCTTGCTTGTACATGCTCTATAGTTAGTTAAGTTCAGTTTTACTGTTGATGAACTGAATTATGTGGAAAAGGAGTTCTGATACTGGAACAAACAATTTTTCATTCCACATTGATTGATATGGACATTTTACTTTGTGCGTTATTTGCTAAGATTATGGGGAAGAATGCCCAGGGCATGTGTGTCCATCGTACTCTTTATGGGTTGTTGTCAAGACCTTATGAGGGCCATGATTCATGTGGATATTTCTGCATACAGATACTTTTTTTCTTGAGGGGATCTGAAAGTACGGTGTGGTCACATTCCTTGTCATAATGTAAATTTTATTGGTTCCTACTGTTGACTGTACAAGTTTGTGTCTAATTGTTGTAACTCCTCTGGTTTACTCTTGGGCATACATATTGTCATCAACACTTATCTCTGTAAATTCAGGGTTGTAAAATTTTCGAAGCATTAGTTACAAAAGGCTGCCTGAGAGTGAATTGATAGTGAAGGGTGGAATGGCATGATTGTCAATTTCAGAAAATTGTGGCTGACCCGGGTCATCTGGTGATTCCAGAATTTCGTCTCCATTTTATTCTGATAATGTCATTTGGGTGTCAAATAGTGTCATAGTCATGGCTGTGACCATGCCTTGCTCAAACTCACAAACACAAAGGTGATTCCATGCACTGGAGATCACCTTTGTAGCTTTTATAGCTCATGTGAGCTACCGCATAGAGTAAATGAATGTAATACTTAGGTAATTGTAAAGTTGTCCCTGTGCATGCTGTGATGGTACTTGGGGGGAGTAGAGGTTCAGGGTTCATGTAAGGGGTAAGCGTCATTCCCCAGCATGTTACCCCTGGTACCCATTGACAAACAGGCTGGGAGGACCCTGGAGCTGGTCTGGATGTTATGTGGAAAAGAAACTCTTGCCTCCACTAGGAATGATGCCCTGGAGGATTATTGATATACTAAGTGTGCTGTCACTTGTCTTATGTTGACCGTTTAGTGAAACAGTTTCTTGTATAGGTAGAGTTGGTGCTGTAATATGAGGTGATTGACACTGGTAGTATTGTAGTATGGTGAATGTGCTAGTATACATGTATGGAATTTATGGAATGGCGAGCTGAGCAACTAACTGTATTCTTAGAGAATATAACTTAACTGATGACAGTATGGCACTTACGTGTGTCCATTTGGTGTTGTATGTTTATTGTGTATGTGAATTGTTTCTGCAGTGGTAACAGTCAAACCTGTCCCAGTGGCAAGTCACGCTCTGCCCCCTCAGCCTGCCCGACCAACAGCCACAGCTACTGCAGCTCCAGTCAAGAAAGTGGCTCCACCTGCTGTGGCCCCCACACTGCCAAAAGTGAACATTCCAGCTGCAGAGAAAGGTAGGTGGAGGTGTGACTGGCATGGGCTGGCGGTTAACATTAACAGCTGTAACTGGCAAAGCCTGACCATTAGCATTAATAGCTATAACTGGCAGAGTCTGGCAGCATTAACAGCTGTAACTGGCAGAGGCTGGCGGTTAGCAGTAATGGAGTTCTGTCCTATGGCAGAATACAGTTTAAAAACAGTTTATTGCTATTTTTCATGTGGGACATCCAATTGTGATAAAGATACACAATGTGAATGATAACTGTCAGTCACAACTAATGCTCTTTTTGTGTAATTTTTAATGAAACATGTTTCACCTCAACAAGAAGCTGTCATCAGGCTAAACAGAGATTATTATATAAGTTGCCTAATACTGTTGCACATCATCCATGAATGTGCTGAGGATATCAACTCCAAGCCAAAAACATTTCATCTAAAAATTGTATTTCCAATAAATGTGATAAAACAAGAAGTGAAAAATACAGTGTTGAAATAGTTAGGATCCGAAATACCGTATTTTTCGATAGATAACACACGCGTTATCTATCGAAAAATACGGTAGTACATTAGCCCTTCAGATGACAGTGCAATTTTTTCGGTTAATATTTGGCCTGGGGGTGATCATTCTGTGTTCACATTCCTTGTTTTCCTTACATTCTGTCATCTGTTCTTCATGAAATTGTATAACTGTAGATGGAGATACAATAGAGACAGAATTGTAAGTGGAATAGGTTGCAATAAACTGTGTGTGTAAGCAGTGACATGCTGTTCGTGAAAGTGTAAGAGCTGCTAACCCCCTTGTTTTTGTATAGGCCTGTGTGCACTGATATGCCTAGGAGGTACTAGTAGATCAGGTATGTTATAGGGTAGTTGAGTATTGTGTGATGACATCACAGATCTTATTATGGTTGATCGTATGTTAGTCATTTGATTCTTTTTAAGTTCTCAGAAAATGTAAAATTTCTCAAATGTATATGTATTTTACTCAAATTAATTAATAGGAGTTGTAATCTGTTCTTCCCAATTGCTTTTCCTATTTGTGGTGATTGGCCTAGTAGTTGTGATGCTTCAAATGACTTTAGTGCCTTTCATACTTCAGGAGGTCATCACCCAGTGACGCAGCATCACAACCTGGGAGACCGGGGTCTTAAAGAATGAAATTGTCTCAGAATTACAGCATTAAAATTTGGTACACTAATTGCAAGGTTTCTCTGTAACAGGTACAGAGTCCACGGTTCCCGTGAAGAAGGATTCCGTCACGCTTCCAGCAATGAGTACAAATGCCGCCACAACTGTGGCACCAACCATGGCACCCACAGTGACACTTACTCCAGTCCCAGTGGCCAACCTCATGCCCCCTGAATATAACAAGCCACCTGCAGTCCCCGTAGACCCCCTCGGACAGCCGCCACCAATTGTCACAACTGCCTCCAGCATTGTCACTGCTCCAATCACCATGCACCCAGGCTTTGACATGTCCATGCCTGCCTCACCACTGATGCCACAGCAACAGCCACAGCAGCAGCATTCCACCAATGGCTTCCCCCATGTTCCCAGTATTACAGCTGTGCAGGCAATCAAGGGGGAACCAAGCTCACCACTGGGTGGGTACAACAATGGCATACAGATGGCAACAGGTGTGCCGTCAATTTTTGATCCAGTCCCACCAAACAGTCTTGCTACCACAGTAATGCCCAGCCAGGCCATAAAGAAAGAAGAGAAGTCGGTGTTACCAGCTGTCGTGCAGCCTGCAGCAAATAAGCCTGTTGGTGATGGTGAGTGAGCACACATCTGTGGTGTAGTAATCTGCATGCTTTGATGTAACAGTGTGCAGTTTTATTGGAGCCACCTGTACTGGTCATCACCCATTGGGTTCAGTTGATGCAAAATGAAACCGAAACATGTGGCCTAATGGGGGTAGTTTAATTCAAACAACGCTGATCCAAGTGACTTGAGTCTAATCAACACCAATTGAACTTGGCATGATTCATTCATATCAGTTTGGTCCATACCAGAATATGATGTGTGGCTATTAAGTAACAAGTTTAATTTCAAACATTACTTTCCTGTAAATTGCATTACATTATTGGAAGTTTTTCATTGGAAGCTACGCTGTGCTCCATATAGGCCTTCCAGCATCTGCCAAAGTCATTTTGTGAGAGTGCTTGAAGCATCTCTGCTGCTGTCTGTTTATGGATGTCTGCGCATGACTAAAAATGGGTTTTGTGGACAAAGTGTCCAATTTGTAGAAGAGAGGAAGCCGTTAAGCACAGAGTATGTTTGAGAGTGTTTTGTTTTTCAGCTACAAACAGACATACAAACTGATTTGTGCCCGTGTGTGTCATTGTACAGACATGCTGTCTTAATGCAAAAGTCACCCGTGGCTCCACAGACTTTCTTTTCCCAGTACTGTCGTATATATTTTGTACAACTTGAATATAGAATTGTTGGTTTGCCGTCCAGTTTTGTGGCATGTGTTCAGCCATGGTGGTAGCACTGATGTCAATGGAAGTGCAGTCAACCTTGTTTGTAACGGTTCCTCAGGTGTCCCACAAACATCCTTTATGAATTAAGTCTGTTATAGCCATGGTTCGGTTAAATTACATTTTAAAATAACATAGAAAGTAATAACATTGAAGTTACGCTTGTTTTCAGTCTTACTGCATATTTTAGTTTATCTCCTGCTGTACTGCTTGGAATTTCAAAAGTGTTGAGCAATATATCCTTTGGCTTCAATGTTTGTTACTTTCTCAGAAGGAAATAAATGTCCTGTTTGTAATGCGTATTGGACCGTGCATCATCTTGATATTTGAATAAAGGTAGACCAACTTGATGACACTTGCTTTATTATGTCAATTTACTGCTTAACGTGTTTCGGATGTTAATACATCCATCTTCAGGAGCTTGCGACTACTTGGTGTGTTATTGTGTACGCTGTATTGTGCTGTAATGATACCAAAACATACCACACACAAAAATGTTCAAGAACCACAGGACACCACACGCTTGCAGGAATACACTCACTCAGAGCCACACACGACCCATAATATAGGTATAACACTTACCACTAGATAAATAAATTAACACATAAACCTCTATCATTACAGCACAATACAACCTACACAATAACGAACCAAATAGTCGCAAGCTCCTGAAGATGGATGTATTAACATCCGAAACATGTTGAGCAGTAAATTGACATAATAAAGCAAGTGTCATCAAGTTGGTCTACCTTTATTCAAAAATGTCCTGTTTGTTAGATAAAGCTAAAGCACGTTGTTGGCACTTCATGGTTGTACAGCTGTAAAGAGACAACTGGTGCTGTACAAATTAAACAAAACCATAAGCACTCTATGCCATGTACCGCTGTGTATTAAATGCAAATTTAGAGCCAATGTGTGACAAATGGATGTACAGAAGTTATGTAACATACCATTCCTGCTATGTCCAGATGCATGCACCAAAACTAAGGATAGTTTGGCCAGTTGACACAGCACAGTGAACAAACTGATGACACAAGGCTGGCTACATATCTGTATGTTCCTGTTCCTGAACCCTCAATGCAAGGCACTGAAGCACCCCCACGTCTAACTTATTTCTCAAAATTTTTCAAATATTTGCAACTGTTCAATCAGCCAAAACTGTTTGTTACATGTGCCACTTATTGGCCAAACAGTCAGTTCTGTTTGAATAAAAGTCTCCCAATGTGGCCAACTAAAAGTTTACCAGTAAGTGCACTGAAGTCCAGCAGCAACTGATTGTGACAGGACACACTATCCTCAGATGCCACATACATCCTGCATAAGGCAGTTACCTGCTTGGAAGTGTGTCATCTCCGTTGTGTGTGTGAAAATTGGAAAGGGTATGTAGTCAAACACAACTATGTCAATTAAGATGTTTTAATGACTATACTAGACAACTACATGTTTCGGACCTTACTGGCCATCTTCAGGTTGTCTTCAAGAGAACTTAATGTCCTACTACATATAATGTGCGCGCAAGTGTTGGAGAGATCTTTACATCTGGGCTTTGTTGCACAATATGTAACTTCTCTATTGGAAATGCAGTGGTGTGTTTTGGCTAGAGGCACAATAAGGTCTGGTGACTAGTATCGAGTTGCAGTCCTTGGTGCGCTGGTTTTATGAAGAGGCGTGTTCCTCTTTCTTCCTCCTAATTGGGGTCATGTCCACAGCAAGGCCCAAAAGTGATCTTGGAGGTACAGTCACTTAGCCTGTGAGGGCAGAAATATGTGTGAAAAGGGTGGTAAATTAATCCGGCCTAACTATACCTTAGAAAATTTGCTGTATTTGAGGAAAACCTAAATAGTGTAGTACTTACTTATTCCTCGGGTGTTTGTGTGTTCCAAGTTCGCTTCGGTTTTCCCCTGGGTGGGTGTATGTCCATATAGGTGGTTGTGCTGTGTGTCTCATCACTCTTATATAATGGACACTTGTATTTGTTGCACTGTACTGGTAGACCTTATAGTCAGAACACCATATCACTGTGTTGGGAATGTAATTTGCTATTTTATGTACCACTATTTATTCACTGAAGGAACTATGGTACATTATTGTCATATTTGACTGGTATTATTACTGTGTATTATCTTCCTAATCTAGTGTGGGGACAGGCACAGGCAAAGCGACTGTACCTCCAAGGTCACTTTTGGACCTCCCCCGCAACACGACTCCATTCAGGAGGAAGGAAGAGGAACACACCTCTTCACAGTACCGGCACACCAAGAAACTTCAAACTCGATACTAGCCACCAGACCCTATCGTGCCTCTAGCCAGAGCATACCACCGCATTCATCACAGAAGTTACTTATTACGCAACAAAGCCTGGATGTAGCAATCTCTCCATCACATGCGCGCACAATATATATAGTAGGACTTTAAGTTCTCTTGAAGACAACCTGAAGATGGCCAGTCAGGGCCGAAACATGTAGTTGTCTAGTATAGTCATTAAAACATCTTAATTGACATAGTTGTGTTTGACTACATACCCTTTCCGGTACTTAGCTGCACTTACATTAACAACAGAAAACCATACGGTAGAGGTGGCCCCAGCTTATCCGTTATATCTATCAGTTTATGTTTGCCCTCCTGTTATGTCCATCCACGTAATCATGTAAACAAGCTTATTTTCATCACGCACTACCCCATATTATTAATTTAAACACTACAAGTTCCAATCAGAAGCTGATCGTCCACAGATGTCAGTGCAGCTGTCTTAAAATAAGGTAAAAAATGTCAATAACTTTGTGAGATCTCACAATTGATGTAAAGAGTGTATCGCAATCAACTTGTAATTCTCGGTTTTGTGTGTGTGTGTGCGCATGCACATGTACACACACACACACACACACACACACACACACACACACACACACAAGGGATACAAACAGTGCAGTGTTTTTGTCTTTGAACCTTTCAGGTGCAAGTTCTCAATTAAATTACATTGAAGTAAACCTAAAATCTTGTCTTTTTTTTGAGCTATGTATTAAACCAAGCAGTTTGCTAGCGTCTTTTTGTGTACTGTTTGATGTGTGACAGACTGCAAGTTGCATGTTGAGTGGTGGCTGTTGTGGTTTTATGCTGCCAGGTCTTAAGGCTTCGGTGTTTTCCTGTTACAGTTTTCTCTGCTTCAGTATCCAGATAGCCATGTTTTTATTATCACTGTTTCTTAGTCCAATTTTGGCAACTTTGCACTGAGGCTCATTGAGCTTGTGGTATTCTGATATTAACTCTGTGTGTGGCAGCTTGTGAGTAAGAAGAGTGTTACGGAATGTAGGGGAAGTCCAATATGACAGAAGTTCTGATACACGAGGCACTAACCAATCTAACTGGAGTAGTTAGTGTGATAAAGCATAAGGAAATGGTCAGGGAATGAGAAAAGATCTGTTATAACTGGGGCTGGTGGTGCAACCAAGCTGGACGGTATGCATCATGGTTTTAATTTTTTTTTATGTTGATGGCCTTGCTTTCTGCCATCTTAAGGATACAAGAATTCTTTATTGCGTGAATTGATGCTTTGTTTCCATGGTGTGCTAACAAAGCCGAGTTTTGTTGCACATGAACGAAGTGTCCAAAAATTTGCATCGTATTCAATTTTATTCAAAATTCAGAACTGACTTGCTTTCTTGCCATCTTCTGATATGCATTTGAGGTTCTGCTTTTTCTTGTGTTCCCATTTGTTGTTAAAATTTGTCTTGCCCCTTGTTTGTCCGCATTACACTCCATTTTGATGTCCAAACAACAATTTATCTCTGCGCATTTTCATCAGTTCTTATCATTCCCAGGTGGCCAGGTTGTGTTTTGTACTCCATATTCTGTTTTCCTTCCGAAGACCTCGTATGTCGTTCAAGCACATCTATCATGAATGGACGTCTTCTCTGCGTGCCTCACATAACAAATTTGAGGGTTTCATTGACGGTTTTCTTCAGTGCCATGATAAATATGATGTTGCTTGTTAATTTTTTTTAATTAGGTGTGGTTGTTGCGAGGTATAAAGTGGTTTATAGAAAGGTGAATTGGGATTACATCATTATAATGGAGCACAGTGTTGCATGCATCTGGTGCAGATTTGGTAGTTACTAGTTTTTATTTACTGTAGTGATCAACCGTCAAGGTGTGGGACTGCACGCAGTCCAGTTATTTAATGGCCACACCTTAGAACTTAAGTGGATCTGAGCCAATTAAAATCATTGTAGTTCATTCCAAGTCAATCTCATCCAGTCCAAATGAATTAGCCTGATTCAGGTCACCAGTGAACACAGTGTGTCCCTTTTACAACTGCTCTCCAGTATTGATGTTCACTGTTTCAGGGCTGTTGAATAACTCCATGCCAGTTAAGAAGGAAACTTCTCCAGAATCAAACAAGACATCAGCATCCAATTTTGCATCAGCTTTCAAGAGCAAGGTTGGTCAAATAGCCTGTTTTATTGGCAGTATGTGCTGTGGTATCACAATATGCCAGTTCATTGGAAGCAGCCAGTCCATGTGGGTTTGAAACTGCCCACTGGTGACTGTCATAATCTGTATTTTAAGCCTACTTCATGTGGACATAACTTGAGAAATGATTCACAGGATTTTGTGAGCTTGGGAAATTGTTGTTGTAAGAAGCACTTCCTTTTGTACACTGTAACATGTGCATTGCGTTAAGGTCACCATTCTATTTGCATGGTCAGTTGCCAAGACATTGGCTTGGAAGGAGGTACTGAGAAATGTACGTGTTCATGACTCATCAGAATACTGTATAGCAGCAACTTGCAGGATAAAATAAAACCTTTGTAAATGTGCCAGAGTTCACATATTTGGGATCAGCTTTAACAAATCAAATTAAGAGCAGATTAAATGCAAGGAATGCTGGCTGCCCTTTGCTCCTGTCTTCTGCATTCTCTGGTGCTGTCTAGGAATATAAATATTAAAACATACAGAACTATAATTTTGTCTGTTTAGTACGGGTGTGAAACTTGGTCACTCTAATTTAAGGGAAGAACATAAGGCTGAGTAGGATGCTGAGGAAGATACATGGAAGTAGGAGGGGGAAGTGACAGGAGAATTGAGAAAATTGCATAATGAGGAGCTTCATGATTTTCACTCCTCACCAGACACTTTTTGGGTGATAAAGAAAGGATAAGATTATTGAGGCATGTGGCAGGTATGGGGGAGAAGAGAAACTTTGGTGGGGAAACCTGATGGAAGACCAAGGCATAAAGGGTGGATAATCAAAGAAGAGTGAACAACATAAAAGACTTCACAAAGTTATGTATTAAGAGTCAAGTCATGTGGGATGTGACACAGTGCTGGGTAAATAGTGCCTTATCTGCAGGGTCAGTTAGTCCAAGAAGAGATTGGAATGCTTGACCCTGAAGTGCAGGCAGCAGCAGACACACAACACCCAACACAGTGCACTTAGTGTACTGTTGCAGAGAAGTAGTTAAGACCTAAGGCAGGAAATGAAGCTGTACAAATGTAAGTAGAAGTACTTTGCAAGTAACAACATAAGCCCAGCCATCTGTTCAGTTTTGTTGCATGCTGACAGCAGTTCCAACCTGTTAATCATACTTACACTGCCCACATGCAGGGTTTAAAATTTTTTACATGCAGAAGCATAAATACTGGGAATTTTTTTTTTTTTTGCAATTTCTTGAGTTGTTGCCATAACAAATGTGCAACTGCAAAATTTTTTTATTATAATTGCCAGATGGAATGGCACTGTATTTCTGTTTTCCATTGTGCTAATAGTTTTTACAAACGATAACACAGCAATTCAGAAATGTACATCAAGTGGCATTGATGAACCATGTTTAGATGTGCAGTGCCTCCTTGTTACCTCCTTCAGTCTGTCCCACTTTATCATGATTTATCTGTTGCTGCTGTCATGGTGAGTACCAGCAGGGTGTCTGTATCAGTGGTGAGCAGTTGGTTGGTTGTGTGTGATGATAAGGTGTGGTGCTGAAAGGGCTTGAGAGTGCCGGGCGGGGGATTTTCTAGTTTATGTTCACAGAGGCATATCGACAAATGATAGGGAATAAATAGAGAGTTACAGTTAATCCTTCTAGGGAGTATTTTTATTGCTAGACTGTCACTAGATTTTGCAGCACCATTCCTGCATAGCAAATGGTGCTGCTGCCTGCTCTGCAGTGCAGTTTGGCAATGAAATATATTTCTGTATGAGCATTTGTTTGCTTCACCGGGCAGTTCGTATTCTCAGTTGACATCTTGTATCATTTGGTCAAAGATACATTTGGACTGCATCATCACACACAAACCATACTCTGGTTTGATCATACATAAATTACCACAAATTTCCACATTACTAACCAGTGATGGAATGTTGAATTTTAAAAACATCACACTTGCTTCTTTGACATTTAGAGGACCGTGCATCGAGATGTATTCTTATAATGAAAGCCAACGAGATGCACCATTTCTCAAATTATTTGATAAAGTACTCTACATGTTTCGGACAAGCCCACCATCCATCATCAGGAGTATCTCAACGCTGTATACATGCAGTAGGTATCTGTCATGCTAGTCCTGTTGGCTGTCTGCTAGCGTGGTCAGGATAGAACAGTTCCATCCTGATCACGATAGCAGACAGCCAACAGAACTAGCATGACAGATACCTATTGCGTGTATACAATGTTGAGATACTCCTGATGATGGACAGTGGGCTTGTCCAAAACGTGTAGAGTACTTTATCAAATAATTTGAGAAATGGTGAATCTCGTTGGCTTTCATGGTAAGAACACATACTCTATTTATTCTGCAGTGAAATTTGCTTCAACAGAATTCCAAACTAAATTCAGGGCACTGATTGACTGGTCATACTTATATTCTTGTGCTGTCTGAATGGTCATTGAGCAATTTCACCACTTTTATCTGACTGGTCAGGTTAACTGGCGAGCTGTTTACTGTGATCTGACTGGTCACTGCTGTGTGATGAGATACCAAAGAGGGCAGCTTTGACTTCTGTAGCTCAGAAACGTGTCCAAACAGTGAATTATAAATGGGAAACTGCCAGGTTGACCGTTGTAACTAACCGGTCTCCTACTGACAGGAATTGGGTGCCTCTGAGTGACAGTCAAATTAATGTTATTAACTGTTACAGTGGAACATACAGTGACATACAGGATTCTAACAGGAATTTGCTCTGCTATGACCTACCAAACTACCTCCCACCTTTATGCTATTAGCATTACACCAAACTCGGTGTGTTACATAAGGCTGTCAGTCTGTTACTGTGTGATGGAAGTACTACCTTTGTATTCATTCAAGTTTGCTGTGGCAACTCAGCGTCCCCACCACCCACTGCTCTACTATGCCACGTGTGGACACTTCACTTTCCGAAACTTGTAATTGATAGACCTGTCCTTTTTACAGTAACAGTTATGTGCAATACTAGGGGGCCATACCCTCTTTTGGCCAGGTAGCTCTATGCCTCTCACTATGGAACCCTTGGGTCAGTTCCAGGGCAGCCCATGTGGGATTTGTGGTGGACGAAGTGGTGCTGCATTATGTCCTTGTCTGAGCACTTCTGGGTCTCCTCTTTTAGCACCATTCTACTAATGCTCTGATCAGTAATTCATGTCACCAATGGTACATTATGTTAGCAGTTGCCAGTGTACACTGAAAAAGTACAATAGGTGAAATAGGAAAGCATGCATTCTCTACTGAATATTCCCAGAACTAGTACAATATCAACTCAGAACAAAACAAAAGATTTTGCCTTGCAGTACTGAGGCTTTGTGTTGTTACTGTGCAAACTACACATGGTAGCGTGATTGTGTATTGACATCTGTGGGGGTGTGGTGCGCTGTACTTTATAGCTGTCACCTGTTCTGGAACAGAACGTGAAGAATGCCAGTTCCTGGTCTTCTCTTGCCCAAGCGTCATCTCCACAGAACACATCCGGTCCCACTACCTCCTCTCTCAAGTCTACCATGGACAACAGCTTCCAGGCTTTCAAGAAGCAGGCAAAGGAGAAGATGAATCGGGTATGTCTTCACTTGTGTAGCCTGCACTGTTGGGTATTGACTGGACATTTACTGTAACAGTTTGTTGCAGAACTTTGTGATGGTGGGGTTTAACTTAATAAAAAATGTTGGTACCTGTGTCAGATCACAGGCATTTGACAGTGGAAAACAGCATGGTGAGTTTCTGCAAGTGGGCCTGCCACATGATTGCATGAACATTTGGCTAATGCATTTGTCATACTTGCAGCAACGTGCCCTGATTGAACAGCAGGAACAGCGCCGTGTGCAGAAGGAGCAGCAGGAGAGAGAGAGGTTGCGCCTTGAAAATGAGAAACGGAGAGAGCGAGAAGAGGAGGAGGCTCTTGAGAAAGCTAGGTAACTTGCAGGATACAGTTATTCTTTATACTGTGGCAACCAATCAGATTGCATAGCAGCTGCACAGTATGGTGTTTGTTTGATTTGAGATTCTCGCAGTAGTGTTGCTGTGTGATGTACTGTTGGTGGAACAGTTCATGACTTTTCAAAAGATTGTAGGGCCCATGTCTTCAGGGCGAAGAAGCCCACTCTTCATAGAGTTTGACCATGATCCATCACAACAAGAACAACTTGTCCAACAGCAACACAGCGTCACATCCAGAGCACAGTGTTCAGTGTTGTATTTGCTTGCAGAAAAGCTGTGCAGGAGCAGCAACAGCAACAGCAGCAGCAACAACAGCAGCAGTTGCGACAGGACGATGCAAAGGTGTCGCCACCGCCAGAGAATATTAACCTCAACCAGCAGGTTCCAGATAAGTCAGCTGCTGAACGTGAGCGTCAGCGGCTTCGAGAGCAGGAACGCCGTCGGAGGGAGGCAGTAAGTGAATATGCTTTCTTGTGTGTCAGGGTTGAATTTGAGGTTTACTTCCCTGATAGAGGGTTAATCACTTAGCGAGAATTGTTAATTAACCCTTTCCACTTGAGTGTCATGAGCCCTGACATTTCAAGTATGGTCATGTAGCTCAGATGTGGGGCAGACTGCACCTGCCGACTATCGCAGCTTGTGCATCAGTGCTGTTTTTATGTTTCCAGCAGCTTCTTACACCTGTTTGTAACTAGAAAAGTACATGATCTCACTAGTTATTCATTCTGGCTGTAAATGTAAATAGGGAAAATATGATTGCTAATTGGAGTAGCAGTGTAAATGCATTCGGGCACTTCTTTTGTCATGTTTGTGGAACTTGTGTGGACGTGAACATAATTGCTTATCTTTTTCCCCAGATGGCTGGACAAATTGACATGAACATGCAGAGTGACCTAATGGCTGCTTTTGAAGAATCGTTATAATGAAGTCAAATATTAAAAGCTAGTTAGTGGCAATATACTTCTGTCAATTGTTTTCATTTGTGTGAGTGCGTCGATCGAGTGAATTGTGCGCGGAATGGAACACACTTGTACATTGAGAGGAATGGTGTCTTTCAATTGGATTACCAAGTATATATTAATTTATGTTTTGTGACCTTGATGTTCGACTGGTGAGCTGGCTTGTGTGTTAGTAGTTTCCAGTTATTTCCTTCATCAACTTGATGGATAGCATTTTGTAAATAAGTAGCAAGAAACTGTAATTTATTACTACATGAAGCTTCATCTCCTCATGATCATGTGTGGTTGTTGTCATCATTCTGCTCCATAAAGATAGGAAAGAGAAGTTCGGGGTATTACTATTTCATTTTGATTAACTCTGTATTCACACCGTTGCTCATGTGCTGATGCTGTGCCCATGCAGTGAACAAATTACAAACATCACAAACCTGTATCATGGCATAATCACGTGCTTATTGTTAAATCTTGTTTTGTATGTTGCAGTAACAAGTATTGATTTACAGGACTTGTTTATGTTCTTTCTCGTTTGATTGTCAGACTGACTGAGCAACAGTTTCGTCTCCAGTCCACATGTTTTATATGAGAGATCATTTCCTGTTAAATAAACTGTTATTTTGCTTTTTTGGTGATACTTTTCTTTTGGCATGGTTTCTAGCCATGTTCTGTATCATACTGTGTTTGTTCTGTGGAACAACCAGTACATATGAATTATCACTTCTGTGCTACACCTGTGTATGTGATCTTAATGTGTGGTGTGGCACTGTTGCCAAGTGTCCTTGTAATGCAACAGCCAGCAAGGGTCAGTGGTAAGTCTCTCCTGCATATAGTGGAAGGGAGGAGAAATGTGTTTGGTCTGAATTATCTCTGGGTACATTCGATGGTTGACAGCGTTATGCTGTTCTTAAAGTTCAGCAGAGGAGTTTTAAATTGTGTGGTCACGAGGTACTGAACATTTATGCCATTCTGCAGGGAGTTCGTGTAAGCAGGAAGCACTGAAATTGACATTAAAGAATATTGCACAAATGAAGCAGACTACTTAGTCATGTCATCTGTGTAAAAAAGTGGAAAGAAGCTTGGAAATACATAATAGAAATGAGTCGTGTGATGGAATTGTTTTGTGAGTGGATGGTGAGGCTGTTTTGCTGTGAAAATATCCACAGGTGGTCAACAGTGAAACACATTGCAGGCCCACCATGCCAGATGCTTTGACTATTCATGTTTGGAGAAAATTAGAGACATTATTTTGTGAGTGCATTCCAGAAAAACTCCTTTAATTACTTCTGTTTTAAAGTGGGTACATTTTTGTGGGGACCTAGACACACTGTGCAAAGCTAGCAGCAGGCAGATTTGTGTCACCATTTATTTTTGTTGTTGGCGAGTGGGTCAGTATTTAACAGCATTGTTTGTAATGTAGTGAAATGGTTGTGTTTTAAGAACAATTGTGTGCTCCTGACTGGATGTGTGGAAGGGCGTGTGTTAAGCAACGGTGTGTGCTTTAACTTGTAGCCCCCCCAGAAGTTAGACTGTATGTGCCAGCTGTATGATAAATGTAAATTACCCATAGCAAAAACTGCAGTTTGCATGTTGCTGTGAACAGTTTGGTTCTGAACTTCATTTCACCAGCAGCAAAATGATGGCTTCAACACGTGAACCCATAAAACAAGGAACTGTTCCCCTTATAGCTGCAGATCGTGATTCTGAGATGTAAAAACTAAATAAAACAGTGTTTGTACTTAGGCTTCATAATGGAACGGTGTTTAAGTAAGCAGAAACATGTCATTTTATTTCATCCTTAATTATATGTCCTCTGGCATGTTACAACCTGGCAACAGACCCTCAGCCAAACCACAATATTCTAACCCATTTCCCAAACATGCATTTTAATATTATCCTCCCTGCTGCCTTCCAGTGCTCTTTACAGGTTATCAGTGTGAAGTACACAGTTGAGCCTTGATTCAGCTTCACTGTGGGTCTCTCCCAGTCTCCAGTTCTGTGGGTACCAGGATTGCTGTTGGAAAGTGAGCATGCCCGCCCACAGCATGTAGCTTGTCTGCATACCCCTGTATGGGGAATTAAAATGCTTGACATTAAGTTCTTGTCTGTGACTAGGTTGTGGCATGGATGTCGGTGGTTCCGTTTGTGACGGGCAGGTAGGTCTGAAACCAATCTAAACCAATTAGCCTCAAGTTCAATGGTTTTCAGAGGCATTTTCCTTGTAAGCAAAGAGGTCAGCCCGCAAAGCTGACCCCTCGCCTCATCTAGTGCTGAGGTTAAGAATGAGTGGCTATACCACTGTTCTCCATGTCTGCTTTCATGGTTTGCATAGTATCATCATCGTGTTTACCTTGTACCTTTAAATAATGTGATGCACCCAGTGAAAAGTTGGACGTTGGCCTGGTAGTGTAATGACTGTGTGTGTGTGTGTTGTAGAATGGGAACAGTTTTGTTGCTGTTGTTTGGTATTGTACTTGTTTTTAGTCACTTTACTGGAGCACTTACACCAGGTTACTTTACTTTCAGAATGGAAAGATGTAAAACACTGGAACGCTTTGATGGACCAGGTTGGTTAAATGGGTATCTGGAAACTGTGTGAGAAATAATTATGGGAAAAAAAATCATAAATGGGGGGTGACAAGACATGCATCTGTTCTTTTAATATAGTATATAACAGTCTCACCTTTGTACAGCATTTGAGGATTATTACTGATTTTATTACATGTTTGGTCCAGCATTAGAAATCAATACTAAAATGGCTGCAGTCTTTTGTCTTCTCTTGCTGTACTGTTAGACGAAGGTGATCACAACTTTTCAGCATGCATCACAAAATTAAAACATTCTTTAAAATGAAACAATAGTGAGGCACATTGATAAAAGTATTGTGTTATGAAATGGAAGCTGTGAAGATTCATGCTGTCTTGCATACAATATTGAAAACAGCTGATGCAGGCCTCCCGCTACATGGTTCAGGGTAGCAGAATGCTGATCTCTTGGTCTGTTAGGAAATCAGTTGAAATATTAATCCCTGATATGAAGACCTTCAACTATGGAATCACCTTCTCAATGACAGTGCTCCGTCACATCGACAATGAAAGATTTCTTCCATCCGAAGAGGAAGTACCCAACAGCAGCACCAACAACAACAGCAAGACACAGCCATACATTGTAGGTCATGAAGATTAGCATGAGGAAGTAGCTGAGTACAACCTGAATGATGTGTAGGCATGTTTGGAAGCCGTGCAGCAGGCTGAACATTGTTGGCCTGCACAGACAAAGAGGCTGATCATTTCTGCCCCTACAGCAAGTGAAAGGGACTCCTCCCAACCTATCTGGGCATTGCTTACTGATTAATCTATTACTAGTACACAAGAGCAGTGCTCTTCAAGTGGTGTTTTGCCGATGGTCACCTGGTTGTACGTGAAGACATTTACGAATTATCGTTTTCAGCAATTAAATTTTACAACTGTTTGTTTTATATATGAAGAAATACAAAGTGTGTATCAAACTACTGTTTCATTGCTTGGATTTAAATAACTCTACTCTGTCATCTAACTGCTACTGACAAGTGAACAATGTAATATATTTATTGACGTCAAACAGTGTGTCAGACCAAAGGCACTGAGGGTCCTAGAATATCCTGGTTATTCTGCTTGGTTCTACAGTTACATCTCTAACAAGGGTCACTAATGAAGGAGCTTTTGCAGAGCTGGGTTCAGAACAATACAGGGTAATAAACCCTTGCAAACTCACTAACCTGCTCAATCTGGTTGCAATATGTTGAGGGGGGTGTTTGAAGAGGCAGGCATTAAATATATTGCAAAGGAGACAGCCCAAATCTGCTAACTCAAAATTATGCTGACTGGCTGCAGCAGCAAACATTGGAGTACTGTAATACTTACTTGTATTTTGCTAAGATTTTACAGCCAGTTGGAAACGAGTACCATGCCTGTGCAGCGGCCCAGCAGTGTGAGCGTTGTTTCGTCTGAATTATTTGAACTCAGAAATTTTCTTTCAAACTGCTGACATTATTTGTGAGTAAACCTGAATTGCAGAAAACTTGTGTTTGTCCCCTGTAGGTCACAGGCAACGCAACATACCCTCATTAATGTTATTAGGTGTACTGCGTAACACAAGGAACAGATTAGTGACAGACACTGCACAATAACACTATTTACAGGGACTGAGGCTTAGGAGCTATGTGCAGCGGACACAGCTACCCTGCAGGACCTGCACCATATCACATTTCAGGGAAGGGGTTGATTCTGGGGACAGATGCTGTACATGGACAGCATTTGTTTGATACTCTGTTTGACATATCCTATTGTACAGACAAGGAACTGCGCAGTAAACATGCAACGGCAAAAGCTAGTGTTACATGGCAGCAGCAGCAGCAGCACATTACGGCACATCTACTGTTCTTTGTATTCAATTTTGTTTCATAATTCATGCTTTGAAAATTTGGGTGTTAAAACTGAGTAGTGTGACTCACAGTAAGTTCAATAGTCTGTCTAGCATGACACAGAGCATAAGTTGCATGGTTGGTCTGTCTGTAGTGTGACTCACAGTAAGAGCTGCACAGTGGGTCTGTCTTGAGTGACTCACAGACTTGCAATCTGTCTGTAGTGTTACTCATACCAAGAGCTGCAGAGCTGAGTCTCTTTAGTGTGACTCACATTAACAGTTGCACAGTTGGTCTGTCTTTACTGTGACTCACGGTAACAGCTGCACAGTGGGTCTGGAGTGACTCACAGACTTGCAATCTGTCTGTAGTGTTACTCATACCAAGAGCTGCAGAGCTGAGTCTCTTTAGTGTGACTCACAGTAACAGTTGCACAGTTGGTCTGTCTTGAGTGACTCACAGAGTTGCAATCTGTCTGTAGTGTGACTCATACCAAGAGCTGCAGAGTTGAGTCTCTTTAGTGAGACTCACAGTAACAGTTAGTCTGTCTTTACTGTGACTCACAGTAAGAGCTGCACAATTTGTCTGTCTTTATTGTGACTCACAGTAACAGTTGCATAGTTGGTCCGTCTATACTGTGACTCACGGTAGGAATGGCACAGTTGCTGCTGCATTTGAAGCAACATGACCCAAGCCAACCGTCATTACAGTTATGATCAAATTACATCTGTTAATGAAGGCTTACGTTTAGTAATATGTCCTGCTCTGTAGCCATTCAGGCAGTCGAAATATAACCACATTCATGAAAGGAATGGTTTCTAAGCCCGATCGATTTAGTGTTTCCCTGTACTGACCTCTTACTTGTGTGTAGGCTTCCGAAACTGGTTCCCATGTTTAACGCTTAGCCGCCGAACGACATATATATATGTCGTGCAGTAAGCTCTTTAAATGGCCGAATGGCCATTAAAGTGGCTGGGGGGGGGGGGGGGGGGGTTTTAATTTTGGGGCCAAAGTTTTAATTCGGGCGCCAAAGGGTTAGTTTCCCCTTTCAATTTTTCGTTTTTTT
>Ga0123354_10003229_pt1 | contig 22361 bp, 16 predicted proteins | sample TergutLab28metaG_2_FD_97872 | JGI IMG/M metagenome (GOLD analysis project Ga0123354, IMG submission 97872) | Labiotermes labralis P4 segment gut microbial communities from Petit-Saut dam, French Guiana - Lab288 P4 | ecosystem: Host-associated > Arthropoda: Insects > Digestive system > Gut ... | reverse complement strand
CCTATTTTGGTGGATTTTTATTTTTGGTTGTTTTTTTACCAAAAAGTGTAGGTTTATATAGGGGCCCCGAGAAAGCACCCCAAAACCGGTTTAAAAAATTTTTGGCCCCCCCCCCCCCCCCCCCCCCCAGCATGTGTGGACCAGCTAAAAATCTTTACATGAAATTGGGAAGACTGCCTCTCAGTTGCAGTGTCTTGGGCTTGGACTGAAAGGGTTAATTTTTAAAATCAACAAATAATACTACACAGAAATACAAAAACATATGCAACATAATCAGGCCCTGGGCCCCCTTCCAGACCACCGGGCCATGGGAATTTGTACCAGCTTCCCCCCTGTCTCATTGGCACTGGCCCTCTGGTTTATGATACCGTATAGTTTTGTAGGCTGTTGCCAATTTTGTGGATAAATCTACTGCCCCATCCACAAGAAGGAAGTAACTACACAGATTGACAACCCAGATGACCATAATCTCAGTTTTCAAGAATGCAAACCTCAAATATCAACTGTATTTTTGACCTCCTAGAACATTCACGTTACATGCATGACGGAAAACTTCAGCAGATATAATAATAAAAACACTGAAGTTTCTTTCAGTCTAATTGGTATTTCAAGGTAAGTAGGAAATGGCAGTTTGCACGTTGCTGTATTCATCCTGTGAGTTACTGTCCACCACTGTGTTAGTACTTTATGGCACAAAATGTTCTAGTGCAGTAACAGATGTGTCAGCATCCTAGTCATGCCATGTATGTTGCTAGTAAATATGTTACATATCACAGAATGTAACACAAAACACCAGTGTCATGAAATATAGCATGTTTACTTGTCATTGTATACCACAGGTGACATGGTCACAAACCTCACGAAAAATTAGAAGAGTACCCATAAGGAAAGAAATGTCAATACAGCATGCAGAGTGATTAAAAAAGATGCAGCAATATACAGTGATCCACAGCGATCCCTCATCCAATGTAGAGGTTAGGGAGTGTGACCAAGTTGCATTGGACAAAATTGGGTTTTTAAAAACTTCTTATGGGAAAAACAGGGTTATGGTAATTTAGACACTAATGGATCATCCCCCCTCCCCCCTGCTTAAAATACATAGATTTTTTCACATTAAACATTTACACAGTACTTGAGTAGCTGATGCTACCAGCTTTCACAGTGGTTCTGTGAGGAACCACCCCCTATTAATCTGCACATATTTAAATGTGGCAAATGTTTTATTCCTGTCTACATAATTACTTCCAACCACATATAATCAAAACTGTGTTGGGTAAGATCATGTTGCATGAAGGGTTACTTTTTCCCCATCTGTTTAATTATTTTCAACCACGTATATACAGATCTGTGTAGGGAAAACTGAATTGGGCAAGAGGTTGCTGGACAACAGACTGCTTTAAAAAAACATGAGAAAAGGAGTCATTAATACATTACTGTGAAACAAAATTAGCATGGGGAGATAAGAAAATGGCATCTGCTTTACAAGGAAGGACAGAAGTGGGACAACATCAGTTAGTATGGTGATTTGAAAAATGAGATGGGTGAGAAGAGAACTGGTGGGGAAGTAAGTGCCCATTGTGGGTAGAAGAGAATGCTACTCACATATTTCTGAGTTTTTAAACTGTAAATGTCTTAGTATTAATGAAGAGTTTGTGTACAAAGTCTAGTGAAGTGTCCTAAAATTACAGATTTCAGAAGTTTACAAAAGCTTTTATACAACATTAGATATAAATTGGAGAATAAGATCAGAAATCTAGTATCAGGAGTGGTGGTGGAGGAGGGGGTAGAATTATTGTAATAAGAGTAGGTACTGTGTGGTGAAGGTCATTGATGCTGAAGTCACACACCCACATAAGCACATGCACACGTGGGCTTCATACTGCAAAACCTGGCATTAGCAGGAACAGTTTTTCATACAATTAGATTCAGATAATAAACATTAATTAGAAGTATACACTTCATTTTCATAATTTAAAATTTTGTATGTACACTTTCATGTATCATGGGCACTTTATACATGCATTTCTGCAATATGAAGAGGAAATTTTCCAAGACTAGACTTGCAAAGTTGGATGGAGGGAGAAAAAAAATAAAACCTGACTTCCATTCTGAATTTAAAAATTACAGTAGGACTGCAGCTTCTCCTGAAACTTCAAAAACATCACAAAATACTCAGTAAGTACTACAAAACAGGTAATGGTTGAACAAACTGTTAAACTATAGTAATTCCATTGTTATGTTGTGGTTATTGTTTTTGTTGATTCCAAAACAGTTTGCTTTTCCATCATAATTTGTGGTACTGCAGTTCTTTACTCTCACTGAAATATCCTTACATTAGGGTATGGCATAATCATTATAATTATGCATTATTTCTGTTCCTTTCTAATTTTGACTCTTAATGTAATGCTTCTTCTTTTTCCTGTGCGGTCTTGACTTTGCTGTTATTTTTATTTTTTTATTTGCTGTCTCTTTGTAGTGTGCTGTCTTTGTAACTGGCCAATAGGCATTCAGTCAGCATATAAAGAAATAAAGAATTTGACTGAATTATTATTATTTATAACATATGTAGATGTAAGATGCTACAAAATAATTTATATCTGTTGTATGGTTTGGAATTAATGGGCCTGAAAACAGCAGAACCCTTGGTGAGATACAGTAAGTCATGAAACTATGTATTAACAAATATATAGCTCATATAAGAAGAGAATAAAAATATAGCTAAAAGTAAAAAATACAATAACAGTTGAAAAAATCTGTTTATTACATTATCTTTCATGCATTCCTGTACTGAACAGTCTGAACTTATAACAAGTTCCATCTGTTTCCTCTTATAGATGAAGTAGTTTTCTTTTTAATTTATCCTCCACAGTTGCATAGTGATTTTGTTTTACATCTTCTTGCTATAGCTAGCTGTAAATGAGATTTATTATCTTCATTCTTCATAGTCTTTACAGCAGAATATTAACTGAAAGACCTTACTTGTGTATGTGTGTGTATTATACATATATATTAATTTGTGTTATTTTATTATTTGACAGTGGGTCCTGGAAACATAAACAAACATTGATGATTATATCTGACATTTCTTCAGACGAGGATGACTTCATATATGGCAAGAAATTTGATAACAGAAGAATAAGTTTTCATCAATTTACCACATTTGATCCTGAAAAAAAATTGGCAATACACAGAAAAAAATTCCAAACCCACAAGCTGAAACAATACAATTATTCACAGAGGAATGTTCAAGTTATGTCTAATTCACCAAATAAGAATGCTGTAAAACCTTCCCACAATAAGATAAACAAAAGTAAATCATATTCACATAGGATAACAGCCAATCATTCTGCCAAATTTTCTCTTGATAAGTTCAGTGCAAGTACCTTGGAGTCACAAAGGATCACTTCCACAGGGGAAGGAAATTTTGTTCAGACATTACAAAGAAATGCACAAGAACAAATACTGTCTGTGAAGAATAATGTCTCTTCTGAAAGGAGGGCACAGACTGAACCACCACAAAAGGCAAATCAAAAGAGGGTATCTAACATTGAAGATAATAAGTCCTTACCACATGTGCCTTATAGTAGGGAACTAGAAATTCAGAATCAGAGAAGAAGAGACATTCAGTACCTCATAAACATTCTAGAGGATGACCTGCCAACACCAGATTTAAATTCATTGTGTACATATACAGAAAATGATCATCTGGTACATCCATTATTAAGTACAAATCTGTCACTTGCTGCAAAAGAGAAACAGAGTCAAAACACGGAAGTCATACAGCCTTTACCATCTAATGCAGAACCTGTCCTTCCTTTTAATCCCTTAGGAGAGATGAGTAGCTCAGAAACATGTCGCCCTAAATCACCTCCATGCATTGGCTCAATTTTTTCCCTTTCATCTCCAGAAAGAAGGAAAACGTCAACACAAATATCCTCACAGTTTAGGGGAATCGATATTTCATTATCTCCAATAGATCATTTAGAAAATGTGGACAGGACTTTTTCAGCATTGGCAAACCAATCTGAAAAACATGCAGAGAATTCATGTAATGTACCTTCACGAATAATACAGGATATTAGACATCACAAGTACCATTTAATAATGCCAACATCACAACAGAAACAGAAGAACTCGACTGAAATGGGGTATGTGCTGTTATGTCTTCATAAAAAACTATTCACAAATCACTGACAGGCTGCAAGTCTTAAATTGATTGCTAGAATTTAGTTTTAATAGAGCTATAATTGAACAAAGGGGAACACAAGAACCATCCAGTAGTATATCTCTGAATTCTGTCACTTTATAGGAAGAGAAGTAACAGAATATCTGAATAAAATAACTGTAAAACTATACAGTATTTTAATGTTGTCATTTGGAAAGAAGCCAAGATAAAATCTTATGAAATTAATGGTTCATTCATATGGTCACATACCTGGTACCACCAAAATTGACATTAAAATTATTACCTTCATAAGCAAGACTTAATTAAAATAATATTATGAACATTATCTATATTATATTGGAGATTTCCTCTGCCATTCACTTTATTGTATTCTGAGGAATGATTCAGTTTTGTTACACTTTTCTATGTTCTCTGAAGATGAAATCTAAAAAATGTCACTCATAAATGCAGCATCAGGGCATGCAGGTCAAGTAATACCCTTTTACTTTAATTTACAGACTTCCTATGAACTTCCAATTTCCAAAATGGAGAAGTCATCCTGAATTAAACTTTGAAACTTCACCTATAGGTTTGTTACTTGAGTGCTGCACAGCTGTGTTACTGCCTAATTTTTTAGATTCAGTCTTCTGGGATGTTATGCTATGTTGGATGGTGCTACCTATATTATTGACAACCACAGTGCCTTCATCTTAAGGTTCATGCAATCCTTCTGTAACATCTGTACTTTGGCTTATGTCTTGAATGGCAACCCTGTCTAGATGATGGAAGAATTATTTCACATTATGGCCTCTGTACACTAATAAGAAAACTAAAAAAAATTGTACGCTAATATATAACTATTTTAAACATAAGTGCTGCAGTTGGATGTTCTTCATAATACAGTATTAGCCATAGTTTAGAAATTTCATCATTAAATGCTTATCTTAGTAGGAAACATAATAAGAAATAATGATAATAAATTATTATTGTTGTTACTGTCGTCTTGTCATTGTCGCATCGTCATCATCATCATTCTGTTAGATGTTGGGTAATGTGGTTGTTATGTTACTCCACCTCTTCAGTGGTAGCCATGCCAAAGCTCAAGTGGTCAGACTACTGCAAAGGCCCAGATTTAATCCCACGTGGCACCAGGAAAACTTTTTTCTGTCTACTTCAGCTTTTCCCTATCATCACTATTCCACCAATGGTCCATACTCATATCTCATTCATCTACAATTAATGCTATGCATTCTTTGAACAGTGTTGTTAAATGAAACACTTCTGTATCTTTTTTTGAGTAGTCTTCCTGAAATTTTCTTCTCTACAGTACATATAGAATTAATATTTATTTTTGCATTATTTCCAGGTTTCCAAACCCTATTGGCACCAACAAGTGCTGGATGAATTCCTCATTACAGACTGTGTTTGGAATGAAACCATTTATACAAGACCTCTTGAAAGCTTATGAAAAAATCAACACTGTAGAAACTAGAGGGAAATATTCATCACTAGTAGAAACATTTATTCAAGTAGTGAAAGCAAAACAAAGAAAAAACAAATCACAGCTTAACAAAAACTTAGAGTAAGTTCATGTTTAGTTGTGGCACTTTCTGTGTTATTAGTTTGTGTGTGTGTGTATCAGAATTACACAGTTCAGTATTTATCATTGTGAGTAGTGGTATCCTGTGGCATGAAGGAAGAATATCAGTATAACTGTGGCACGACCATGTTTCTTCTTCATTTATTCCGATCAACCAAATTTCAAAATGATGAAGGGACAGATACTTGCAATGTACATTTTTATGCACTGAGATAAGAACATTTCAGTTGTATTACATTCAACTTACATTTTATAAACATTGGTTAATTTCTTATCATATACATAGCAGAACTAAGAAAAGCTAACCAGACCTAGCACTACTGCATAGAAATGAGTGACAATCAGACTTATAATTACAGAACTGTATTATGTAAGAAAGAAGAGTTTTGACAAATTTTTTACATATCTGATTGTTTAAAAAGAACAGTCTTTGTTGAATCATCCAAAATAAATGTCAGCATTTTCCCAGGCCTCAATGGTTTTGCTTGTGTTGACTCTTGGTGAAGTTGTACATATATAATTATTGTGCCAGTATGGTTGTAGAATTCTGAAATTTTCATGTAAAGCAGTCCTCACAGTGGTACGTTATACATGTGTATGCCATTCATCATAATTTTTGAGGTTGTTTTGCAACTCATTCCAAATATGCAAAGCATCTAGATAAACAGTGCACATTCCCATATTTTCTTTAGAATACTTTTCATTCTGTGGGCAAAAATTGCTATATTTACTGTCTTTTGTGTTAATTTTTACACATTATACTTACAGAATTTTTGAGCCAGTCTTATTGAACTGCTTGGCTCTTATTTATGTCTTTTTTCAGACTGCTGTATCAGTCTTTAGGAGTTCTAAATGGACACTTTACCACTCACAGTCAGGAGGATGCAGTTGAATTTCTCACCGAGTTTTTCAGTGCTCTGCGTGATGAATTCAATCGACTAATGCATAATAATAAAATGCATGCTGCAAGGCCTAATAAGTGCCAGTCAAAGCACACCAGCAATATTACAAATGCCGTGAATGACTGTCAAGAAGATGAAAGCAATACATACATGCAACTGAAAAATCCAGTCGATGAAAATATTATTTTCAAACTCAAGGAGAGTCATTCTTGTATGATGTAAGTGTGTAAAGAACATTATTTTATCCTTACAGAATTCCATTTAGTCAAAACTGGCTATTCTGGCTGCATTTCCCTACAAAAATTCAATATTTATTTCATGTGTTTTCCCTATCAGAGCTACATGTCGACTCTCCCTGAACAATAATAAGTGACTCATCAAACTCGTGTATCCTGCATTTCCAACTCACCATATTGTATGATTTGCTAAAAACTTTGCCTTCAAACATTTCTTCCCTTCAAGATAATTAGTTCATAAACATGCATAATAACTGTTACAACTATTATTTTATACATACCATAATAATAAATGTATGGAAAAGTATGGAGCTGGGATAGCTAAGTCAGCATAGTGACTAGCTATGGGCTGGACGGTCCGGGGATTGAATCCCAGTGGGGGGGGGGCAAGATTTTCCACACCCATCCAGGCCTGGGGCCCTCCCAGCCTCCTATACAATAGGTACCGGGTCTTTCCCAGGGGTAAAGCAGCCGGGGCGTGGCGTTGACCACCCACCCCCATCTAGTGCCAAGGTTAAAGAAGGAGTACAGTTATACCTTACTCCCCCCTGGGCCTTTGTGGCCTGTTCTAGGGTGAACTTTACCTTTTTTATAGGAAAGTACAGGGAAATTATTTTATCTGACAACTGTTGCTAGTCACTTCCTGTCAGTGTGCAGTGAAATGTTGTGTTTATTAGATGTGACATGTGCCTATAAGTCAAAGCAAAATATTGACAGCACATTCTTTAATTGTGTTGAGTGAAGACATAAAACTAACAGCAGCACATTGTACTGAAAGACCAGACCTGGGGCCCACCTAGCCTCCTGTACAATGGATACCAAGTCTCTTCCCTGAGGGGTAAGGCTGGGGCATGGTGTTGACAACCCACCACCATCTAGCAAAAAGGTTAAAGAAAGAAACCTCTACTCCCCCTCTGGGCCTTCATGGCCTGTTCTGTGGTGTCCTTTACCTTATATTGTACTGAAATTCTTGGACCCTGATTCACAGTAAATTTGATTAGTGGTAACTACTGCACTGCCTGCCACCACATGACATGGTCGAGTGAAGAGTGATGCAAGTTGTTCAATAAAATAATGTCCCTCTAGTTGGGATGGTGATAATCTTTGAATTAAACACTCCAGATATTTTCTGGAGTTTGTTATTTATACAGTCCAACTATAGTATAATTTTTTATTTTTCTCAGGTGCTCTAAACATACCATCACGGAAACAGAGCACTTTACCCTAATTTTGAGTGTTCCTCCAGACATATCAAAAGGCATAACACTGCAAGAGGCACTAGAGAGATGCATGGTGACTGAAACAAGAGAATTAAAATGTGTGCAATGTGAGAGTCACCAATGCAGAGTAAAGACAATGTTCACTCTTCTTCCAAGGTATGGCAACATATGCTTTAGTTATAATTGAAAGTACAGAAACTTGTTTCAGTCCACATGGCAAAATGATGAATATGTTAAATAAGAAAGAGAATACAGAGCATTTTTCAAATGAAAGGGCATGCAAGCAAACAGACAAAGAAAATGCGTGAAATAGTTCTGGCCTAGAAAGAGCATTCTATGGCAAAGTGCAAAGTTCCTCATCTAATTGATACAGACATGAACCTATATGTGCAGTGATACTCTTAAATTTTCCACATATCTTTACACTTCTCAGCAATATGCCTTTTATCCTTTAGGACTACTAATTAATTACCTATGCACACTGTATTATAAAATACGTGACTTTCTGTTTTATCACCAAAATCTTTCTTGAATCCGATGTGTAAGTTTTGTTTGCTGACTTGCTCCAAATTTAAGCACAGATGAAAGTAAGATACATGATATCAGGGCTCTAGAAATATAGCCAGGGTTCAGGACAGCATAGTCGGTATAATGACTCACTACAAGCTGGACAGTCTAGGGTTCGAACCCCAATGAGAGCAAGAGATTTTCTCTTGCTCTCATTGGGGTTCAGACCAGTCTCAAGGCCCACCCAGCCTTCTACACAATGGGTACAGGGGCACTTTTGCAGAGGTAAAATGGTGGGGGTGTGTCATTGGCCACCCACCCCTATCTAGTGCTGAGGTAAAGAATGATTAAGATATACCTCTACTCCCCCACTGTGACAGTCATGGTATGTTACTTACTGGCTGACCTTTACCTATACCTTTAGAAATAAATGCCCACATTTGCCACAAGTGAGTTAATGAATGCCAACAAAAGTATGAAAATATCATCATAGTCCTTGAGAAGCTAACAGTCACTCAGTTGGTCAAGAAATCCTCTGCCTTTTTATGAAAATTGAAGTTTCATGAACACATTCACTATTCTGAGCCAAATGAATCCAGTCCACATCCTCTCACCCCTTTTCTTTAAAATCCATTTTTACATTATTGTTCCCTATATGCCTATATCTTCCAAGCGGTCTGTTTCCTTTGGATTTACTGAGTAAACCTTCATGTGTACTTCTATTCACACCTTGCTACTCGCCCTGCCAATCTCATCCTTTCTGTTCTGATTTTGTAATATTTAGTGAAGAGTACAAATTATGAAACTACTCACTACTCAGTTGTCACTAGCCTCCTGTTACTTCATCATGGGTCCAAATATTATCCCAGTGTCTTCTCCTCAGACACCTTCAGTCTGTAGTATTTGTTCTTCCCTTAAAGTGCAAGCTGCAAGTTTTTCACCCATACAAAATAATGTAAGTCACAAATCTGTGTATATTTGAACAGGCTGTTAGCAAGAAATATGTAATTTTAAAGTAGAATGCAACAGAATTACTACATTGGTAATATACCTTTCTTTTCTATTTTTTAGGTTCTTAATGATACATGTCAACCGATATGAAATGAAAAACGATGTTATTAAGAAAATGCATAATTACTTAAGGATATCACTAACCCTTACACTCAACCATGTGATCAGTAAAACTGAAACCATGCTGCCTCTGCAATGGAAGTCAGACAGTCACAAAAGGTATGTAACATTTCAAAGTATATTATAATGTAATACTACTGTGCTTTATGTATGTCTGTATGAAGTATTCTTGATTTTAAGCTTTCGCCATGTTCTATATGTAATATGTTTTCTTTTGGGTAATTCCCCGGTGTCTGAGTTCTAATAGCCGACGTTTCGGAACACTCTATCAGTTACATCTTCATAGACAGGTGGATGAAGTATGACAGAGGATGGGATGTGTGGTGTATTTATACCTGACAGGGTTCTGGCAGGCAAGTAGAGGAGCCAATGGAAGGCGAGTGACCGGTTGTGGGCGGGTAGGTGCACAACAGGTTGTGGAAGGGGGAGGTATATAAGTGCATATGCGGGTGGGATCACTGTAGTGTACTCGATGGCTGTCTCCTTTTCTTGAGTTTGTGTAGCAGTGGTTTCCAGGATTTGCTGAGGTTGAATCCCCCTTCTCTGTTGAACCAGTCAACCCGACAAATCAGCGGTTGCTGAACATAGTTTCAATCAGATTACAGGACACTAAACTCCTCTCCACTAAAACCAGCTACATGGATCATCTCATCAGAGAAGCCATCGAAATAGAGATGCATCCTAATAACATCAACAGAGAAGGGGGACTCAACCTCAGCAAATCCTGGAAACCACTGCTACACAAACTCAAGAAAAGGAGACAGCCACCGAGTACACTTCAGTGATCCCACCCGCACATGCACTTATATACCTCCCCCTTCCACAACCTGTTGTGCACCTACCCGCCCACAACTGGTCGCTCGCCTTCCATTGGCTCCTCCACTTGCCTGCCAGAACCCTGTCAGGTATAAATACACCACACATCCCATCCCCTGTCATACTTCATCCACCTGCCTATGAAGATGGAACTGATGGAGTGTTCTAAAACGTCGGCTATTAGAACTCAGACGCCAGGGAAATACCCAAAAGAAAACATATTACATGTATGAAGTATATTAAGGCAAATTACGTAACAGTACTCTATATGGATTCTTATACAACATGCATAACGTGCATGCCTCATCCATTTATCCACTGAATTTTGAATTTTCAATATGGGACCTACTGTTTGATAGAATGTAATGTGATAAGATACCCAGTGGTGAATATATGCAATAGAATGCCCATTTAATGTCCCTGAATTTTAACATTTTCTGTTACTTGACATTCAATTTTGGAGCGAGGACAGCATAGTCAGTAAGGCTACTGATGGCTAAGGAATTGCAGTTCAATTCTCAGTAGCAGCAAGGGATTTTTCTCTTCTCCAAACTGTCCAGACCTGCTCTGGGGTGTACACCTGACCACTCATCTCCATCTAGCACCAAGGTCAAGAATGAGTGGAGTTATACCGCCAGTCCCTCACATGCCTTCAGGGAGTGGACAGGGGGAACTTTAATGCCCATTTAATGTTCCTGAATTTTCACACAGTCTTTTATTGAATATTCAATTTTGGAGCCAGGAGAGCACAGCAGTTACTAGGCTATAGAATGGATGACTGAGGAATTGCAATTCAATTGTCAACAGTGGCAAGGGATTTTTCTCTTCTCCAAAGTGTTCAGACCAGCTCTGGGGTGTATGCTTGATCACTCATCTCCACCTACTACCAAGGTTAAAAATGAGTGCGGCTATACCTCCCCCACATACCTTTATGGAGTGCACAAGGATACCTCTCTGCTGAAGTTTAACTTAACCTTAATTTCAGTAATGCACAGTCAATAATCTCGGTGTTAAGTCTCCTCAGTCTAGTCTCCAAGTCCAATATTCCACAAGGAAATGTTGAATTGGTACTTTACTGCATATCATGCATGTGCAAGTATGCTATTAAAATATCCAGCAGACATCTGTGTTTTTGTAATGAATGAAGGTAATTTAATTGCAGATAACTTACAGATTAGTTTATAGAGATGTTAAGTAAAAAAAGGTACGAAAATGGAAATACATTATATTTAATACCATAACTTTATTGCTAAGCCTGCATAAAGTCCGAAACTTGACACAGACTGTGTTTTGCTCCAGGTGTTTGTTTGTACTCTTACACAATCTCATAAGTAATGAAACATAGAAGATTAAAGTCATCTGGGCTATTACACGTTGTCAAGTGATAATTAGTTACCTATGTTTTGGAGGAGCTTGCTGCCTCCAACTTCAGGGTAGGCCAGGATCAGTAAGTTGTTTGAAACAAGTAGTTGCATTATACAGGGAGTGTGGGTTAGGCACTGAGCATAGCAAGCCAAGAGAAATGGAGTGGGTGAAGAGAGAGAGTGAAGTGCTTGAAGAAGGAGCATATGCAGGAACTAAGAAGGAAGAAGTAACTGAGGAAGTAAGGAGGACAGACAGCCAGGGCCTGTGTTCCCCAAAAGGGCTGTAGTGCTAGAGTCGTTTATCCTGGTTGGGAGGTTTTCATCACCTGCTCAAGACAAGGCCATCCTCCCTTTTCATGTTGCAATGGAGCTGAAACTCAGTTGCCTACCCAATGATACATTCCATTATCATGATTTCATGGAGAGAATCCAAGTGTCCTGGGTGGAACATCATATTGAACTCCAAGACGTGAAGATCGTCAGGGAGGTGATCATGATTCCACACCTTCCAAACAGCATGAACAGGGAGGATTGTCTTGTACTGAACAAGTCGTAGAAACCTCTCATTCCTTCCCTGAAGGAATGGAGAAAATCTCCTGATGAGAACACTTAAGATTATGGCTTTTTCAGGGCCAACACACCCAGGCTGTACTTCCTCTATACTTTCATTTGATCTGTCCTTGATTTCTTAATTTTTGCACTCCCTTTCTCCATTGTGTTATAACCATAGCTCCACCTCCTCCATAAGCTCACTTCTTCTTTTGGCTCACTATACCTATTGCCTACTCCACTCCTTCCCCATATAAAATAAGCAATTCTTCCTTGCAGCATGATGCTAACACCTTCAGTGGTCACAACTGAATCACTCTGGGTTCAAACCCCAGAAAGGCATCTTTTTTCCTTCCCAAAAGGATATAATGTCACTTGCAGCACAAGTCTTTAGTGTGACCACATAAAGACCCTCAGCCAAGATGGAAAAAATGTTAACCTAAGCAAAAGTCCCAGTTATGGTTTTAAGATTTTCATACAACAAGTCCAGTGATGCATCGAATGCCAAAGTATGGCTAAACAAACCAAAACATGTTCCCTAGCACAAAATTAAAGTTTCTGTCTTTAGTTGGTTAGTCATTTGGCATGCAACTTACCCATCTTGGACCACCTGAAAATGGCGAGAGCAAGCTCCTCTGAAACAATGAAAACTAATTACAAATGAATAAGGCATCATATCCCAGAAGACTGTAACGTTCATCAACAAAACCCTCAAATCATGTACTGGAATATACTTTATATTTTGTCATTCTTGCTGTAGTCAAACTGTACTGGAAATATGAGATTTAGAAGAGAGCATGATTTTTCCAACAGCAACTCCTTTTTGACACAAGCCATCTAGGCCTTACCATCCTAAACATATCCCATAATAAGAACTCAAAATGGAGTCCACAACCAAGTAAGTTATGTGTTTAATTACATCATTTGCACTTCTGTGACAAGCATGTAACAACTGGTTTAGCACTCAGAAAAAGGATTACTGAAGATCCATATTACAAAATTTGCTCAATACAAGTGAGTGCATGGGTTCATGCAAGAAACGTATTCAATTTTGTATTCTTTTGGATTAATGTCATATTGCCTTCAGTGTGCATGTGTAGTTATGACTAGTTGTACCATTCCAAGGAAAGTTTAACTGCTATAAATTCTGAGACCCTTTCATCCATAAGGACAAGGCACTTTAACTGCTTCAAGCACAGTGGTAATGTACCACCTGCTTTAACATGTACCCATAAAGTGTTATTTATGATTTTATTTTAAATACATGTACTGTGCATCTTTTATTTTTTTTTATTATAACCAACAAATGCTCAATTAATATCACAACAGTGTCTCTTTATATAATCTATACTCCTACATGTTTTGACATTTCCATGTCATCAGCAGGGAGTTCCACATCTGCAGCTTGCTAAGTTACATAAATTCTTAAATTGCAGCTGTTAAAATTACAATTTCATAGAATTATTAAAATATTATTTGATCATGTTTACAATAAAATCTGTTCAATGTTAGTCTCTTGTGCAAACAGTGTGTATATGCAGCCACAAATACACACTGCTTGCACAAGAGACTAACATTGAACAAATTTTATTGTACACATGATTAAATAATATTTTAATAATTTTATGAAATTGTAATTTTAACAGCTGCAATTTAAAAATTTATGTAACTTAGCAAGGCACAGATGTGGAAAACCCTGATTATGACATGGAAATGTCAAAACATGTAGGAATATAGATTATATAAAATGACACTGTTGTGATATTAATTTGAATTTGTTGGTTATAATAAAAATTAAAAAAATGTTATTTATGAGTTTTGTATGATTCACATAATCAGCTATTATTACCCTAAACGGGTTATAATTTTATAACACATTATTACCATGTACTTCAGTGTATCAGGAAAAAACTAAGGTACACTGTATTCTGTTTTTTTACTATGGATTCAACATGTTTCAGCCAAAATAGCCTTCATCAGGAGCCAACCCCACTACACGTTAAAATTGTGTTAACATTTTAACAGTAATGTCTTGAAAGCTTCTAGCAGTTTTGTTGTGATCCCTGATGATGGCCATTTAGGCTCAAGCATGTTGGGTCGATAGTAAATAAATGGCATGTAATGAACCTTGTTTCCTAGTATAGTTATATTTAGTCTTTGCAATGGATATGCATTGTTTATTCTGTAAAATATGGACCAGTTTTTAAAGCATTATTTGACGACAATCTTCATGCTTCATATGTTTGATATATAACACAGATATGGCATTATCAAAGTACAGCAAGCAGTTAACATTCCAGCACTAGCACTCACTTAGCTTAAGTAATAAATACAATATTCAAGCTTGTTTGTATGCTTTGCATGTATATGTTGAGGTCAAGTTCTTTTTCAGACAATTATTAGTCATGTACAGTTAAAAGTTTCACAGTGATAATTGATGTGATGTGATGTCATATACAATTGTAATGGAGCATGGACACATGCATGCAGTGTGATAAGATGAGCAATGAATTTCTCAATACTCATGTTGTTACCACAAGTTAAAAATCCAGCCTTCAGCCCCTGTAGTAAAAGGGACTATCACATTCCCCGTTTACAGAGACAGAAATTTAAAAAACTGCATTTTTTCAATTGGCAAGTACAGTGCTTGTTTCCAGAGTAATTTTCTGGCTTCAAGTAATCCATAAAACATTTAAGTCATGTATGTAAACATAAGATGTTTTAAATATAATTATATTTGTTTAGCAGCAACACAAAAGTAGATGAACTTACTTGAATTTACCTCGGTTAATTGACTTCTTTATTAAAAAGTCTATCGAAGGCTAACCTAACAATGTGTATATTTTCAAACTGAACCATGATAAATCTAAATAAAGCTGAATATAAATAAAGTTCTATTAAGATTATTAATCTGACAAAGGGAAAACCAACCTGGATAATTAGCTACCATGGAATACTTTTTTGAGTCACTCTAAGTAGATGCTGAATTTTACTTTAAAACAGACCAACAACTCAATGGCTTAGCCTAGGCTAAAACATGTTGTGCTATTAAACACAACAGAAATTAGCTGTGTTTAGACTTTTATCAACTTTGTGTATTGAGTTACCAAATAACACAATGGTATGTGACACACCAAAAATGATAAACAACCATTTTTCTCACACCCTTAGGTAAAAATTCTTAGTCTTAGATGTATGTTATACCTGAGTCTTTAGCAACTTCTCCTTTTCCTACATAGTTCACTTTGTTGTTGCACAATGTTCAGCATTAGTTGTGCTTTTCTTTTGAATGTGAATGTTAAAGTATATAAACACTTAAATAAACAACTGTATGATGTACACAAAAGTCAAATGCAGCACAAAATATATGAACTGTGTAAGGCAACATATGATAATTAATTCATCCTTCTTTAGATTTTTTTGGTCAGAGGAGAAAGAGAGGAGTTCCTGTTCTCCACGAAGCAACGATGAAGCTGAAGAGGTAAAATATTTAATATTTATAATTAATAAGTACACAGTGTACCTCATTTTAAAACTTACTGGTATAATGTCGTAGAGATTAAAGAAGAAAAAACTTAAATTTTTCAGTAATATATGAGTTCCAGTTACTGACCCATTAAAAATCCCTTGGACTTTTATTATGCCTTTAAACAAAAACAATATATGGTGGACCCTCCATTCAGTATTTCTCAATGCAAGGTTAAATTTTACTGGTACAAAGCTAGTAATTTCAGTGTTAAATGCTCCTCATTAAAGATTTTTCTCAGTTTAATATTCAAATCCACAGATTGTCCAGAGAGGAAACCTTAGAAGAGGAATTGGGTGCACGGGTCTTGTATGAATTCAGCATGTTCTTTTAGGGGAACTATGTGAACTGTGCCTGTTCACAACTCAGCTGGTATTTTCAAAGACTTGTTTTGCACTGGCATATTTTAGGTCTTTGGCCTGATGCACTTTTCATGTGATCTGTATCAGAACCAGTTTCATTCTTCTTTTCAATTTTATACACAGTTTCCAGCATTATAACCAAAACATAACTTAAGTTGTGTCACATTTGAAAATTGTTGAGTTATATTTCTTTCAAGAGGAGTTATATTTCTTTCAAGAGACTGATCATGTAAACTACTTAAATGAAGTTTGATATGTTCCATATTCTATGCATTAAATAGATGCATAAATATATCAAAATCTGAATTAGCTTATGAAATAAAACTCCGTCATGCATATGCATAACTCCCAATCACCAGACCTCCTCCCAGACACTACAGTTCTGAGCAGTTCACTATACAGACTATATCATCACTCAACAATCTCGTATATACCTTCATCAACTACCACTTCACCTTTCTCAGTACTTCCACTTGCCCAATATCTAATAACGTATTAACTCAGATTATATATATATATATATATATATAGCAATGTTATTACAGGATCATAATTCACTACATGTATCTTCTATGTACATCATTCCACATACTCCAAAAAACATTTTTTAACTTCTGACAATTTATGCTCATGGCTATTTTATTTTACTATTCAACCATGAATTTTAACAAAAAATGACATGTTTTCTAAACTTTTGAGTGACTTAGACCAATTTTAATCACATCTGAATTCCTGTTCTCACCACCCTGAAGATGGCAACATGAGTGGCCGAAACCTATTGGTGATCGCTATGCAATAAAATTACATCCAGAAAACCAAAATGCATTTGTTGGTCTTTCAATATATTGTATACTTAAACAAAAACTGCATTTCTAAACAGAGGAATAACAGAATGCTCATTTTCATTTTTCATTTAGTAATGTAACTTGTCATCAAGTAGTACAATATGATGATACTTATAAAAAAAAACACACGCGCACACCTGAAGCATACCAGAATTTCTTACAGTGGTCATCTGTATTTGTGTGCTGATTACATTTTCTTTATGACCTCACCATTCATGTCTGGATTATTATGCATTCTTTGCCTGACATGCATAAAACTAACCAATACAAGGAATAACCTTCATTCATGCCTACATTCTTAGGTTTCTTTACAAGAGTTGCTGCATAGATTTAGGAGAAATTTGATATTGGGTATCCTTACCAAAAAATAAAGTATTGGGTGATTCTGATTTTTTAAAATCATTATCATAGAAGTTTGGTTTATGAGAGAATAAATGGGATAGATAGAGCATTCAGAGTGTCATGGTGCAGAGAATGCATATGTCTTGCGAACTCTGTTTATTTCAATATGGGTGGCATCTTTCCAGTCTTGCTGTGTTACAGTTTCAGCATACAGTACAAGACAGAATGGAAGACTCAGTAGAGATGAAGCAAGAGTACATGCTGTTAGCTATCATATCACACAAAGGTGATACTCCAAACTGTGGTAGGTACTCTAATTAACTCATAGTAAGAAATTTATGTATATGACCCATACTACTGTGATAATATAGTTGACTAAGATCTGTAATCCAAAGCAATGAATACATTTCTTGATCCTGGCACATGAATATTTGAATGAAACTTTTCAAACCCAACCCATTTCATTATGATCACAACTTCTTTCAGCAAAAGTGTTGTATTAATGCATTACAATACGCTGTCAGATGTGCAGGTTTCTTTACTGTTAATACATTTCAGGTATTGTAAACCTTTTAAAGAGCACAACAAATTATCACCTTAAACTCAGCATCCTATATGAGTTTTTACACTAATATGAATTAAATCTTTTCTCATACACTGGATATTCCACTTATGACAAAGCTGATGGCTGACACTGTTTTTATGTATACTGTACCAGCCGAAACACTTATATGCAACAGTACTCATAAGAGTCTAATGACAATACAGTATATCACTATGTTTCATACTGTTCATTAACTAAACATACAATTTTTAATCACCACATATATGGCTCATGAAGCAATTATTTTAATTTTTTTATCAATCTATGTATTTCCTTGATTCAGTCCCTGTCAGAGATTTGAGTGACCTACAGCACAGTTTATGGTAACTGGTACTTTATAGGAGATGTCTTGAAAATTAAAAGCTTTAAGTTAAAGCATGCTTGTAATTATGAAACAAACTGCATTATTTATTTCATTTCAGTGAGTGTTAAATGGGAGAAAAAGGTTTCAATTTTTGATTGCAAAGATTTCATTGCAGAAACACTGTAGTTCCTTATTCTACCTCCATCAACTGTATGAGTATATGAGAATGCCCTTTCACACAGAAAATATTTTTAACTGATAATTAACACACTACTAGTAAGTGAGTCATATGTTTCTTCAAGTATATTATTCTGATCCAAATACAGTACTGTGGATTCTCTGGCCAAAATTTTCAACTCTCTCACATGCTTTGTAATAGGTTTGTGACTGAAAGAATGTGTTCTGCTAGCTAAAATGGGCAGTAACCCTGTTATGAGGCAAAGATGCCATGAATGGAAACTTGTGTGATAATGTGTTCTATAACTGACACATTAATTCATGAACATATTGTTTATATTATTTTAACTAACTAACTACATGCAGAGAAGTCCTCCTGAAGAATCTAATAATCCTTCAGTACTGTGTCGAATATGGTGCTTTGTTGCCGCATTCACTATGGTCCACCACCTGTCCCCATGTTGAACCAGATCTGTTGAGTCCATGCCCTTCCGATTTTCTTTAAGAGCCATTTTAATATTATCCTCCCATCTATTCCATCTTCCAAATTGTCTATTTTCATCAGGCTTACCCACCAAAACACTGGACACACATCTCCTCTCCCCAATATACATCACATGCCATGCCATTCTCATTCTTCTTGATTTGATCACCTGGATGGTACTTGGTATGAAGTACAAATCATTAAGTTCCTCACTGTGTTATTTCCTCCAGTCCCCTGTTACCTCATCCCTCTCAGAACAAAATATCTTTCTCAGCATCCTATTCTTGAACATCCTCAGCCCAAATTCTCTCTCCGCTGTGAGAAATGACTTTTCACACCCATGTAAAATGATACACAAAATTATAGTTCTGTTTTAATCTTTACATTTTTTGATAACATATGGGAAGAGAAAAGATTCTGAACCAAATGGATTAAGGCATTCCCTGAATTAAATCTGCTCTTAATTTCTTCATGAACACAGTTTTGATTTTTTAGAGTTGTCCACAGATATTCCGTTATTCACCCACTGTTACTACACACCTACAAGACACCAGAAGTCATTGTGTCATTCATGTGGTTAGACTTCCTACAGAACATAAGGTTTGAAACTCAGTCTGTACATGTAAGTTTTGTTGTGGAAAAGCACCACAGAAAGGTATACTTTTACTCTTTGATATCTAAACCATCATTCAACCATTACCACCACTGTGAGTTAGTCCTTCAAAATATCATCCTGACAGGAACTGGATAAATGAAGGAAGCTATGTCATGTAAGCAATTTGTAAACTGTCTTTTTGAATACCTAGTGTTAAGAGCAGAATACAAGGAATAGCAATAGAAATAAGATATAAAGAGAATAAATGTACAAACATGTTTATTTTAGGACATTACGAAGCAGATGTATATAATGTAATAACAAGAAAATGGAATCATTTGAATGACGAAGTCGTAACCAGTGAAACAGAAGAGGAAGTGACAGGATTTTCTCAACAAAAAAATGGTTATGCCTTCCTATACATCTACAAGTAAGTGTCTGTTCATTTGATAGTATACCCCTTCACAGAAGCTGCTTCTCATGTTCCCTTAAGTCTTTACCATCATCCTCAGTCCTAGTCTTAGGTCTAGTTATACTATGATTGTTAGTAAAAAGCATCTTTTACAGATACTTCTGTGATTTTAAATCTTTGAACATTGTATACTATAACTATATATGTCAACATGCTTAAAATTTGTTATTTTCTTGATATGTAATTATGTCAAAAGATTGTAATCTGCTATTCATCTCATAAAACACATTTCAAGTGATACTGGTGAAATGGGGTGTGAAGAGTCAGTCTGTGTGATGTTTAAAGTTCTCATACCAGTGACCATGGTGATTAATGTTTTCTAGAATCTGAAGCCACTTAGTTTGGTACTAAATGCAAACATTTTAGAGAAACCTGTCTACCAAACAATACAGTAATATCCCAGAAGAATTCTACTCAGTGTTGGATCCATTACGTACAATTACAAATATCAGAATTGTTTTAATAATACTGACCTAGTGTACCAAATTCTTTGTAAGTAATTAAAAATTATCTTTCTATTACAGGCCACTTTTCATTCAGCTTGTAAATGAGTGTGAGGTGCCAACGAGCAATGAAAGTCAGTGAAACAAATTCCAGCGTCTGAAAATCACTACAACATCCTTTATTTTTTTTAACAAGGATTGCGGAATTACTTCTAATCATGTTGCAATTACATGTATTAAGCCTTCGTAAAGTTTACAGAAATTTGTTATGTGCAAAATTACCATTAAAGACAAAGTTTCTACATATGTCGATGTAACATATTATATGAGACCATATCCTATCCCCATTTCTATATTTTATATATATATACACACACACATATGCATACATACATATACATGACCTTTGACGTTTTCTATATTGCATGGTCCCCTGTGGTACCTTCTGTAGATCACCTGAACATGAATAAAACTATTAACTATTTTAGTAATAAAATAAAGGGTTGTTGCATCGCACAGAAACATGTTACGAAAAGCAACATGAATATGATGCAATAACACGGAACATACTTTTAATGTTGTACTCATACTGACAACCAGATATTACTTCAAATGCTCCTTTCGGATTCATGACCTAAAGAAATAACGTCAAAATCGCAGTACAAGAATACACATTTCTCTTTCCTATCCATTTAATGCCAATTATTAATTACTATTTTTAACACACAGCCACATACGAATAAAATCACACAAACAGGCATTCAACCGTCTACAACTGTCAGTGCTGTGCATTCGGAGCCACATGTCGGCTTCTACTAACGATTAACAGCATGGCCAATAGCATAGCAAATATGTCACTAACTGCACAAGACCGTTCTGTTCTGGGAAAATTCGACTGCATCGGAATTCGTGTTTCACATTCTAGTTACACAGTATCTTAGTTTGAGTGTATAAGTTCAGACCTTATGTGATTTGATTTGATTCCATTCTTCAACAATTCAACCACTGTTGCGTTTTCGTACAAAAGACAAACAATTGGCCATTACCCCTAATGAACGAAATTTTTCGTATATAACCTTATGACGCAAAGAATGGCGAAAAGTACAATATTTCTAAGTTATCTGGTTTTATTGTATAGCAGATATGTGGAATCTGACGTATTTTATGATGTACTGAACAAGGTGGATCCATGCGAGGCGTATTGTGAGAAGACATATCCCGGAATTACAAATGCAAATGTAAGTAGTGATGTGCCATTATTCTGTAAATAACACGTCTTTGATTCCTTACTGACACGCCCTCTTTTGGCAGTAGAAATAGTTGATGTTGTGATTCAGATGTTATAAAGGGATTCTTACATTTTACGGGACTGGAGCTATGCGTGTTTCAGTCGCATAAAACGATTCTAGCATTGTGAGTAACAGCCACTTGCAATTCATCATGTAGCTTCATGACTAACGAAAAAAAGGCATGAATACCTACAAGGGAAGTTGGCTGACGCACACTTCCAACATGTATTCGAATCTCGGACGGGAAGTCCCAAAGGCGTGGGTGGGTTTACTTATTTATTACAGTTAAATAGTAGAATAGTAAATTGTGGAGTGAGAGAGAAAACCAACAAGATGCAACAGTTAGATGTTTATTTTTAACAATTTCTCAACATGTTTCGGGCTTCATTATGCCCATCTTCAGGAGAACAAGACGTATGTTACTGCAT
>Ga0123354_10003228_pt1 | contig 22362 bp, 13 predicted proteins | sample TergutLab28metaG_2_FD_97872 | JGI IMG/M metagenome (GOLD analysis project Ga0123354, IMG submission 97872) | Labiotermes labralis P4 segment gut microbial communities from Petit-Saut dam, French Guiana - Lab288 P4 | ecosystem: Host-associated > Arthropoda: Insects > Digestive system > Gut ... | reverse complement strand
TAATACTACAACGGCAAAACAAAGGGTCACATCTCAACACAATAGAACGTTTTTACATTTACACAGAATACTTGAACAATAACCACTTAAACGACGAACACACCATACACGTATTCCCCAACATAATTTTTGAAGCTCTTCTAAAACCCCACCAGCCATAAAAACCCCCTCACACCCACACTCCAGAGCTACCACACCAAAAACCCAACACACCCCAAAACGAGTAACATAACAGATACACAGCTGCCACACTGAAAGATGACACACGTCAAACACCCCAAATATAAACAATGAACATCACTAACAGTGGACAAATTCACATAGTGCAAAATCAAGAAGACAGTGCACCGAACACAACACATACTCTAATGAATAAACACACGAAATACAGTGGACCCAGGCACAAGGACTCAATAATACGACACTAATTCGAGTGTACAACACAACAGAGAGAAGACTACATGCACACACACACACACACACACACACACACCAGGGACAATAACTCCCAGACACCCAAGAAACTGAGGAAGAATACTAGAAAACTACTTCCATGTAAGTACTATTTACCCACTGCCTTAGATACATATAAACAGAGGCACACACCACAACGGTTTACCCATTTCTACATTTCACACACTTGTTCTCTCTCCCTTAGAAAACCAAATGCGCCAAGCCTACGCACACGCACACATAGCAAAACCCTGGAGGCAGACCAACTCCCACCGAGAACAAAAAGTTCCGAAGTCTAAGAAGACGATGTCGGACTAACCAATCCCGCAAACCACCCCCCCCCCCAACATAGGACCATTAAGATACCACACCTGCAATCTCATTTTCCTCCTAACCCTACACCCACCCATCGTCATGTCCCGAACACAAGGTATAGCGAATTGCTTTATCAGTATAGTATTCGATTATGCTGCTTGTTAACATCCTGAATTTCCGGTGTTTTAAATATTATTTGTGTGTCACGTGTTGATTATTTTTTCGGGAATTTCCCATTGTTACTTTTGGAGCGCCATTCAGATATTCAAAGGCCAAGAATATTTCATTGTATTACCGCCGAAGCACAATTCTGTCACAAGCACAGTCTACATCTGAACCTAGAACAGGCAGCACTCATACGACGAATGTACCGCCAGCACGCCACAGGCACAGTACTTCTGCTGTGAGTACATTCTGTGTGAAGCATCGCAGCTGACATACATAAAATTTCTTACTTCAGTTCTAATTGGTATTTTTATAGACAGTTATGCAGCTTTTTAATATGCCCTGGGTCAACTGCAATATGTTATACCGCTGTACACACACACTGTACATACACTGTGGTGTGCAGGGGGAGATCTGCACCTCGTGGTATTTAGTGTCTGTTTGCTCTTACGTTCCTATGCAGTGGCTGATGGTGACCCACACGCGAGGTTAAAACTATGTGCCAGACAGTGAACATTCGCAAAAAGTGAGTTTAGTGTGACCGAACACTTTGTTATACGTAGACAGTGTTAACCACCGGGGACGCTGGTATTGTGTCCGAACTGCTGTGTGCCACTGTTGCTCGCCGTCGGAATGAATATATTAGTGCATTTGGTGCGCTGTGTATGTATCTGACGTCACAGAGATGCTTCTTGACCAGTCTGCCATACATCGCGCTCCTTTCAGCATCCGAGTTTCCTGAGATCCACCCCAGTTCACCCTTCTTATTCCTCACAAAATGGTTTAGCGCCAGCAAAAGAAAGGAAGTCAGACGGCCTGTGTAGCTCCCAAAGTCACTTACTTACTTGCGGACATAAAAGAACAACTTTTATTACTGAGTCGTGAAACTCAGATAACATTCGTAGGTATAAAACAGTAATATCCGACAGGCGCTCTTCGTGCATAGAAAAACAAACGAAACTTGGTGGCACGCTGCAGTTCTGTCTGGGCCTTTTCTCGTCTTCTCCAGCCTCTTTCATTTTAATGTTTGAAACTTGGAGTTTAACGTAACAGTCACGCAGAACTATTACTGGGACAGCATCCAAAATTGTGTTCGCTTTTATCTTATCTGTGATGAGCAGACCCCCAGCAGGTAGCCTTGAATGCTTCTATTTAGACACCCACAGTGTAAGCGTGCCCAGCTTATGTGAAAGGTAAACTTTACCCTGCGCGTGCCATGAAGACGTAGGAGGAGTGGAGGTGTAGATCCACACGATTCTAAACTAGGAGTGACCATGCTTGTTCGTTCCTTTGACGCCCCAATAAGAGACGCTGTTACTCGTTGGATAGGCGTGTGTATGCACCCCAGAGTCGTTGCGGACACTTCATAAGAGAAGCACTTTGTGTCAGTGCCTGTATTGCAGCACCATTCACGGGTTGCGAAGCCCATAGCCCAGTTACTATGCCAACTGAGCTATCTGGCTTCATATTCAGGTAATAATTGCAACTGTTATGGGGAAATGGACGGTGTGACTTATTGAGAGAAAGGATTTAGGGCATTGGGACTGAAACGTAGCAGTTACGGGCCGTTTTTGGGGTTCGAGGGTGGTGTTGGCGGAGGGAAGGTACGTTCACAGCCGCAAAACGAGATTGACGTGTGGGGTTAGCTTCCTGCTTAATCCGTTTTAACTCGGAGAGATTGCCATTGTTACCATTAAACAGCAGGCTGGGTCATGGTGATGCAGAGAGACGTTCGTTCTAAGGGTCGAACTGTGGCGCCCGCCTGTAGCCGTAAGCTACGTAATGAGGAGCTCAGGATATTTGTTGTTGTTGTTGTTGTTGTTGTTAGTGGTGGTTGAGACGTTTAATTACATAATCAGAACACGCTATTATATTTCATCCCCTGAACTGTGTTGAAGCGCGTTCTGGCGAGGGACGTGGTTCATGTCATTCCTTGTGACATTGCAGACTGATACCTAAGCGCATGGACCCGTGTGGATCAGTCAGGATACTGACTGCTGGCACTAGCAGTGCGACAGTAGGACACTTAGATCCATCTGATGTCGAGTTTTAGAATGCGTGGAGCTTTACCTACATTGTGCAATACGTCTTCAAGGCGTGCTGCTGTAACTGTTATGTTTTGTCATTCAGCTTGCCTTCAACATACAAAACTGGCTGTTGCGTTGGCTACACTGCCAGTAAATTCCAAACAAAGTTTTACGCATTACAACTGTAATGTAGAGATCAGTTCTACCGTAACTGTCACTTGACTGTCTTTCTGTGGCCGAACAGCCGAAGTCGGGTCTAGGCCGGTCCATATGGACGTTTCTAGAACACACACAGCCGGTAGGACTCCTCTGACCGAATGAACAGCTATTCGCCGAGGGCACTGCCGACACCACTTACTACTTAATACACGGTACGAGCACCCATGCCCTCAACGGGACTCGAACCCGGGTTTCCAGCAGTCGAGCGGCTGCACACCCACGTCTTAGACCGTCACTTAGCACTATGTGTCATTCTGAACCGCACAAATGCACAAATGTGTTGCGACAAAATTGTGTACTGTGGTGCGTGCCTGATATTTGTGCGTCCTGAGCGTGGGACTGTCTGCATGTGACTTTTTTGCAGGGTCCTAGAATTTGAAACTGGCTCTTAGAGTTCTAGGAAATTGTTGCGTCTGTCCTTAACTGTGCATGTTTTTTCCTTCATTTCTTAAAAAAGGGTTTTTTCTTCGTTCCTTTTTTGATTTATAGTTATTCTGCCCGTCAGCCTCATAAAATAATATTTTTCTCTGACGTAATGCAACTTAAAGCTGAACATACTAACATCACTGGGGCTTTTTCTGCGTTATCAATAGTGACATTGTATCGAGTCTCCTTTCTGTTTTTGTATGTGAAATATAAGGCGAATTCTTTCAGCAAACATAATTGCTTTGATGTACGACTTCTTAGCAAAATGCGTCCTCCTTTATTCCATCATTCGTCCATCTACGTACCTTAACCCCCCCCCCCCCAAACAGACACACACAGGCGCAGTTTTTTGCACGTTTCTGTTGCAATTTAACGTTCTGTCTGTACGACGTTACTGACTTAAATAAACCGTCCATGCAATGCTATTGCCAGTAAATGCTGCTCACAACAACGTGCGACTTTGTTTTGATAATTTTGTTTTGAAGATCAAAGATTAAAACGCCGTGACATATTTTGAATATACTTAATGCTGCATTTCTTTACGGCTTAAATAGTTGTTTGTTAGTTTGCATTTGTACGTTTAAACATATTAAGCTCTATCGGTATTTGTCGTCATCGCACCGACAGCGCTGTCTACTTTATAAGTAATTTTGTGCATATTTTCCATAATTGGAACCCTTTGTTACCAAAGGTTTTCATAATGTCAGTATGAAATATGCCCCCGTCCCCCTGCTGTTTAGATAATCCCTTTCTGTAGATATTTTTCGGAGCTGTGTCATCTCTGTATATGGCGCTGTGACGCCGTCTAGAAGTTCACTTGAAACCTTTTAGTGCCGGTACAGTGCGCAGGCTGCTGCATTGCGAACTTAATAAGATGGACCAGAAACATCACTTGCCTTTTGTTCCGGTATGTCGCAACGTGCTTCGTTCAGCATTCGCATTTAGAACAGAACATAATTTCAGTTATAAATAGCTGCATATTAAGATGACGCTTTCCTTGGATGTGACATCCAAAGGATGTCGATAAATAAGAAGCAGCCGTTTCCTTAACAGGCACGCAATTTTGTTCAGCAAATTCCCGTCAGCTAAGCTTTGTGTTATAGCAAAAGAACTGGTGGCTCTTAGAATCTCTTGCACCAAAATTGTGCTTGTATTTAATTGGAATCAGCGTCACACAGCGTTGTCTGATAGAGTCAGTAGGTGAAACACTGAAACACATCACACAGTGTGGTCTGATACAGCCAGTAGGTGGAACACTGAAACACATAATATTGTGTTTTCTGATACAGTCAGTAGGTGAAACACTGAAACACATCACACAGTGTGGTCTGATACAGTAAGTAGGTGGAACACTGAAACGCATTACACAGCGTTGTCTGATAGAGTCAGTAGGTGGAACACTGAAACACATCATATTGTGTTTTCTGATACAGTCAGTAGGTGGAACACTGAAACACATCATACTTTGTTATCTGATACAGTCAGTAGGTGGAACACTGAAACACATCGTACAGTGTGGTCTGATACAGTCAGTAGGTGGAGCATTGAAACACATCACACAGTGTGGTCTGATACACTCAGTAGGTGGAACACTGAAACACATCACGCAGTGTGGTCTGATACACCCAGTAGGTGGAACACTGAAACACATCACACAGTGTGGTCTGATACAGTCAGTAGCTGGAGCACTGAAACACATCACACAGTGTGGTCTGATACACTCAGTAGGTGGAGCACTGAAACACATTTCATACCTTCTAATGAACTTTCTTCAGTAACACATGAAACAAGAAACTCATTAATTTTATCTATCAATAAACATTTTTAACACTGGTGTTTATTAAAATTTGCAAAACGTGACTGGAGAAATTTGCGTAATTAGAAAATTCCTAACTTGTAAAAAGTATGAGATGGTCGGGGCGTGTAGCACGAGTGGAGTTACGAGAAGCACTGCAGAGTTTCCGGAGAAAAGTCTGAAGTAAAAAAAAAAACAGCGTGAATTTGATGGATGGTCTGTAAAACCGCCAGTGGGTGTGAAATGGCTTCATATTGCTCGGTACAAGACACAGTGTTGCGCTCTTGTTCACGGCTTTGTGAAATTCCACGTTCCATATAAATGTGAAATTTCCTGGCTAGCTGAGCTACTGTTAGCTTTTCCAACGGGATTTCTCTGCAAGTGGTTAATAATTAGCTATTTGTTTATTCATTAAATATCGCCACTGATATCTGGCACAAACGCATGTGCAGTAACTGCATGCAGAAAACTTACACTCCATGCTGGAGCACCATTACATCATTACACCCGGTTACAACCGTAGCGCAGCATTACATTGTCTCTGATTTACTGCATATCATTAAGTGTTCCTCGCTTTCGAATTAATGGAGGAAATCTACTGTCCGTACAAGCCTGGGTTCGATCCCACGCTAGTATATGTGGATTTGTGATGGACAGGGACACAGGGAGAAGCTGGCCGCGTGATTCATTGTCATTCCACCAATGCTCCATACTCGTTAATTCATCCATCCTCGACGCTGTGTAATCTTAGCGGTAGTGGGCGTCGTTAAATGAACTCACTTGAAAGGAAGTGGACGCCAGTGCGACCAAGCAGCGTTGCAGTGCGTTACGTTCGCCGGCAGTCGATGCCATGTGAAATGCTAGAGCGTTTGATGGGACGCCGTCTATCAGCGAAGGCGGTAATTACTGAATCAATTGAGTTAATTCCCCCCCCCTTCTCCCCAAAATATCGACAGTCTGTGCTTTCATCAATTGCAGAATGCAGCTGGATCGCTGTGCTGCTGCGAACAGAGCCGAATGCGATGGCGGCAGCGCAGAACTTTCCTGTTGGTATGAAGGGTCACTGCTGCTGCAGCACATTATCCGACTCCGTTCGGCGTACCAGGCAAACGACTCCTCTGATTCAGTCGTAGCACGGGGGGGGGATTCCGTGCTCTTCTTGCCCTCGCACTTTGTAATGCAAAGTCAAATTTAATAGTCGTGTTTCTGTTTGTTTTGCCGTGACCTGCAGGAATGTACTGTTTTGGCGTACAGCAGAGCGTCCAGAGAGTTTCATGTTCTATGCTGAAAGAAAGGGTTTCTGTAATGAAGGGAAGGATACGCAAAATTCGAATTCCGGTAGGGCTGACCGCGGTATCTTGCTTACAGGGCGTGTTGGGTGTCGTGGCACAACATGGCGTCTGATACGGCCGTATGGTGTCTGAGCGGTTGGTCATCGTGCGTTGTATGGCTTGGTTGTTAGTAGTGCTGTGAGTGACAAAGTCGGAACGGAAAACGGTTTGTGGCCACAGTTTGTGCCATGCAGACCTTGCGAGCGGTACGAAATCTCGTCTGCATGTCTGTCCTCATGTCCGGAACCGCAACTGAGCTGTAACATGCGTCATTTCCTTTGGAATGTTTATTTGCGGTGTTAAGCCCAAGTATTTGTGTATAAACATGTCCTGTTCACGTCATGAAGACGTATAGGGGGAGGAGAGGCATAGCTCCAGTCATTCTTAAACTCCGCATATAAAAAAGGCAAAGTTACTCTGTAGCCTGCCGTGAAGGCACAGGGGTAAGTAGAGGTATGGCTGTACTCTTTCTTTAACCTCTGCCGCTTTATCCCCGGAAAATACATGGTACCAATTGTCTGTGAGGCTGTGTGGACCCCAGGGCCAGTCGGGTTCAGGTCGGAAAATTCGCCTCTACTGGGATTCGATCCCCGGAACGTCCAGTCGCTATACAAACTGCGCTATCAGGATATGTTCTGGAGAAGGCATGTACTGTCGATGTGCGTCTGGTTAGTGCAGTGTGTCAGCCGCAAACTGCGAATGACCGGAGACAGTAATGCCTCGGAGGTACCTCAATGTTCAATCCCAAGTTAAGACATAATTAGGTACTGTGTATTCTCGGATCGCATGGTCCTGTGTTCGTATCCGACGTATGGCACAGTCATTAGTCTCTCTCCACTGCCGGCCAACTGACACTCCGCCGTTGGTTTGCTCTGGCTGTTGTGTTCCAGTGCACTGTGCGGTGCTGCCCCCCCCCCTCGGGGAGGCCCTGCTCTGTTTGTAATTTGCATCAGCTCCGTTGTCTGTGCCTGAGCCCAGAACGTCGCCACCAGATCGCCTGCACCACACCCTCACGAGCGTCTTAGCGAGAACTCCACAGCTGATGTTTTGACCTGCCGCCTGGGCTCAAAACCTGGTCGGCATTCATTGTTTGTCCGTCCGTCTATCCGTCCCTGCCTCTGTTTCATTCGTGACACTTCGGTTATTTTAGTGACAGCCAGTCAGTGTCATTAGCTCACTTCAGTTCTTAAACAGAAAAGAAGTAGGCCCGTGACGTCACCGTGCTGTCTGTGTTCTGAAGTTCTTGACCGATTTTCATGAAACTTGGTATGGTCATTATGACATTCTAGCCCAATCCCAATTCCGTCCTTCGTAACTTCCCACAATTAGTAATAACAACATTGTGGATGCGCGAACTTCTAAACCGGAGTGACATACTGCTGCAGCAGCAGCAGCCCCCTGGATGATGCGGCCAGGCACGCACGTTTTGCATTTCCGCACCCTCCAGACCGGCCCTGGGGCCCACCCAGCCTCCTATGCAATTTCCCGGGGGTAAAGCGGCCGGGGCCTGCATAACAACCCACCGAGGTTAAATAGAGCTATAGCCTACCTTTACTCCTCTTCTGGGCTTTCATGGCCTACTTTAGGGTGAACTTTACCTTATGCAGATGTGTTATGGCAGTGTGTTCGTGAATTAAAATAATGATATGGCGGCCGTGCGAGTAGTTTCGGTTTGCTTGTGGCAGGTACCGAACAGGTGGAACTGGGCGAGCGAGTGAATCGTTATCTTGCCTGCAGACAGCGGGAAATGTAAGTGCAGCAGGAGTGATAGCGGTGAACTTGCGAAACTTCGAGGTTATATCGGGCAGAGTTAAGGTGTACTGGACTGTACGTTAGTGCAGGTGGTAAGTTTTTCACTAAATTAACAATGACAGTTGCAGTAACAACAGTATTAGACAAATTGGACTAGAAATGTATGCAGCTGCGAAGTAAGCTTGCAGTTCTGCTGTAACTGCTGGCTGGCTTTGTCCTGCCCTTCCGTGAGGAAAATTCAGTCTGAAATAGACTTGAGCGTTTGTGTCGGTGTGTGTGACACTGTGTCTGTCTGTCTGTTTCTCCGTCCGTTCGTTGCAACGTTTGAATGTTTGCCATATTTTTGTGAAAGTTTGTTATGAACATTTTGTCACCTGACAGCGCCGAGTGTCGGTAAGTCAGCAGTCAGAACATGGCGGACGCAGCGCCACTTAATGGTGGGTCTGCAAGTGGCGTATAACAAAATTATGGGAAAATTACGAAATTTTTGAAGGTCATCCTTTTGTAGGATTTGAAACAACAGTTTGATGGCCATGCCAACGTTTGGCAGCGTAACTGATGGAGCGGTGGGCTAGAAGTGGGTCAAAGGTTACCACAGATGATGTGTGGCATATTGCTTGTAATAGTTACTGACACGATGTCGGGGCGTCATTGGGAGCTACGTCCGACGAATTGAAGTCGGGAGGTTGTGTATAAGTAAAGTACTGCCACCACCACCACCGCCGCCGCCTCCACCTCCACCACCAACAACAGTCTGAAGCGTCTTTTGTACCTTAAATCAAAAGATACCCCACTCACTTCCAATTCGATTTTGTGACGTCGCACATAGCAGCAGCACTGACATTACATTAGTTTAGACTTGATGCTGCAGGAAAATCTAAGGAGGCTTTGTGAGTTGTGCTTTGAACTTTTTCTGCGCTCAGAATACAACAAGCACGTGTTTTCGCATGTCTCTCCACCCACCCGCCACTAAATGTAGAATTTTGGCCTTTTGAATAATGACTGATATCTCAGACTGTAACACTAGGGGCTTCACGGGGCTCCACGGGGGCACGTTTGCATGGGGAACGGAGTACTGCGTTATTAGCCGTAGGTCCTGGTACTGGCGCCCTATATGGAGCCTGTTACGCCGGCTGTGTAGCAGCTGTGTTAGTTTGGTGGCCGTCGGCATCGCTGCCTCTCCCCTTCTCCGTTTTAGGACGTCGGCCTTACATTTTAATAGGCCCTAATTCTACGCTTAATGTTTCTAATTTTGTGTTTCCGAGCAGCAATTCAGTTTCGCCATTCTCTGTTGCATTACGTTCGTTTCATTATCTGGGTTCTTTAAACTCAGGGACGCCTCTCTTCTGTTTCAATTTGTCTGTGTATATCCGTCTTTCTGCCGCCTCCGCACGCAGCGCATTTCCGCGCCTGTGACGTCTTGACTGACTGAGTACTGAAGGCGGATGGTAGCTTCTGTCACAGAATGTGCCAGCACATAGGTCTCCGTCCGACCTGCGGCCCGCGGTCTGTCTGTATCAGTTACTATAAACACCACACAACAATTTATGCTGCCGGTTGTACCACTCATTGTTTTTCACCTGCGGCCCGCGAACCCGCATGGCTTATGGCCATAAAAAGTTTGGAGACCCAAACGATAGCAGCTGAGTGGGGTTACGAAGATGAGTTCCCTGACTGTTCTCGGCATCCGCATTGAGGACTCAGTCAACCAGTGTTGAACTGACTGTCTGGAATCGATTTTATGTTGGACCCCAATTAAGGGAACTGTAAAGCACAATGCAGCGTGTCACAAATGGAAATGTGATATTTTGCGTACTTTAACTGAGAAGTTGCTAACTTGTTTCTGTGCAAGCACAGTCGCACAGACCACTAATACACAGAGGGCTGTGCCGTGTGCGTTACGTCCTTACAGATCACAACGAATCTTCCCCCCCCTGTGCACCCCCCCCCCCCACACACACACTTTGCTGCCCGTCGCTAGAGGCAGATGAACCAAATTCACTCCGTCGCATTGTGTCCATATTACTGTGTTTTTAGAATCTGCGTCGACGTTCTGTTCGTTTCAAGTGTACCCATTTGTGTTCTGCGCACATTTTGCACCTGTGGGTGTCACAGGTATCTTGCTTCGTCTTAGGTGCGAATATTACCCTCAAGGCCCTGTTCCAAAGCACCATTGAGTCATGCTGTTTGCTGAATACTGAAGACCAGTTTTCACACCCATTCAAAGGAAGAATTTTCATAATTCTGGGATGTGTGCTGGTCTGAATTCATGCTGTGTGGCTGAAACTGTTCTGTTGCCCGCATTACTGCATATTTAAACTTGCCACATTCTCGGATAATTAATTAGATATCTTGGTACTGCAGTTTATTCTGTACCCTGCTGTCAAGACATTGCAGTATGAACTTCCTGTCCACACTTCTCCATTCGTACGACTTTAGCATCGTCCTTTACTCGCCGCCATTGTCTAAATACTGTTTACAGTCATCACCATAGACGAGACACCGACGCGTCTCATTAAATCCCAGGGCTTCTTGACGTCATGGGACATCAAGTGACCTGTTGGAAAGGTGAGGTGAGATCAGGAGCCGTGCTGACGCTCTGCTTATCACGCAGCTGTCAATAGGATGTGCATCGGACGAACAGTTACTGTAGGTACATTAATGTGGGCTTAGTTTCAACGTAAATAATTAGCTCATCTAATTCCACGGTGCGTCTGTAGACGGCGCCACGCTGTTTTGTACGCCGTCACAGGCACCGTGACATATAGAATATAACCCTGTGCGATCGTAGCTGGTCTGCTGCGTCGATTGTCACACTGGTGAAGTGCAGCTACGGCCCCATTTACACTTTTAACTGATCCTATCGAAAAATGTTTCAGATGAATTTTTTCAGTCTGAAGCTTAATCACAATTTATGCCGTTTGTCAATTTTTGTGCCCTGCGCTGCGTTTGAGAATATTTGTATATTTATGTTTGCTGCTTACATAAACTGCCGTTAGGGCGCTCCAGCGTCAACTGCGCCTCATTCTGAATGACAGCTTTTAATGTAGACCCACCATTAGTAAATTTGTTTAGTTGTTCATCCGAAAGTGCGGATAGACGCAATGTCCCACTTAATGGTTACAATGTATTTGCGGCTTACTTAATCCATTCTGACGTCGTGAGGCAGTAGGATATTATTGTTGTAATTATTATTATTAATGTTTTATTACTTTATTCGTCATTTTAAGCATCGTCGCTTGGTGAATGCTGAAAGCACTGAGTGCCTTGCAGTAATGAACATAACTTGACGTTCTAACAGCAAACAGTCCTCCTCCTGGATCACTTACTGGTAACATCGACAGTAGATGTGCGTGAATGTTGAGCCTTGCACGTCGGGTGGTTTATTGTCGGTAGCCAGTGGACAGGCGGAGTTGGTCTCAGGTGGTCCGGATGTGGTGGTGGCCAAGAAGTTGTCCTTACTGCTGTCGGTCTGTGTGTCTGTGTGTGTGTCCTGTCGCTATGCAGCCTGTCACACCGGTACAGCCACTCAGTACTGCAGCAACTGCCATTGCCACCACCACCTCCACCACCACCACTACTACTACTGTAACTGCTACTACCTTCTGCAAGTGTTAGCAGCCATACTGCCGACACATGAGTGCAGTTAGCTTGTTCATACAGTCGGCAGTCACCAGCAGCTTTACACAGCGCGCCCCCTCCTGTTGGCCGGACGTATTCGTAACGAACGATGTACTGGCACTTAGCGCCACGCCTGGCTGTCTAATGACGTACTTTATAAGCGTTGTATATTCTGTTGCTTTAAGCAAAGTGACTTCATCAGAGGAGGAAGATTGATAGGTAATTCTGTGCTGTACAGAAAGAGGGACGTGCAATAAGATTGCGGCTTGGAGTGTGCATTTGTGTGGCAGCAAACCGTCAGCTGGTTCGGCAGCTCCAACCAACTGGGTTCGTCAGAACGTGATTGTGGCTTAGAGACCGAACTGCTGTGGCATTTCTGCCCTCTTCTCTGCGAATGGCTTTTGTTGAAAATGACAAAATGAATGGCGAATGGCGTGCCTGGCGCTTGTAAGCTGCTGAAGTAATGGGAAACGGAAGTGAGCTGGAGTCTGTGACATTCGAACGTTGGACAGGTTGCCTGGCGGCAGGAGATGCAGCAAACACACATGCACACAGACGTACGCACTCATGCACACACAGATAGAAAAATGCGCGCCCATGCACACAGACGTGAAAGCAGCTTCACCGACATCGTGCTTACGTTTAAGGAAACGCCAACAGCAGCAGAAGGCAGTGACAGTGCAGAGCTGCATGTCATGTATCGTGTGTGATGTCAGTACGTGACTGGAGCACACCCGGTACATACATTGGCGGACAGTTCCTGTGGCAGGTGCCGCACATTAGCACGGCGTTTCGTTTTTCCTCAGACTCCTCAGAGTGGCGACGTCTGCTTCAGAGGAATCCTACCGCGTGTCACATAAGGGAATTCGAACCCCGTTGCAGTCCAAGTAGTCAGATCTATAATGGATTTTTTTCTAATTTAATAATTCGAGGGGCAGGATGTATTTCAGTGCCTAAATAGATTACTGGGAAGAGTGTTAAAATGTGCGCAGTGTTTATACTGCGGTCTGCTTCGGTGAATTGATTCTTATGAATTAAGCAAACATTTTACGTGTACATCCGGCTTTATTGGCAGCGACCACGACTGTTGGGTAGGCCGGACCGCAGTTCGTTTAGTTCGTAGGGTTTTTTTTGTAACGTTTGGAACAGTAAATGGTTTAGATTGTAAGGTTTGTATTAACATCAAACTGCTGCTGTTGCGAGTTTCTTGCAAATCAAGGGCTTCTGAGTCCAGTTGCGAAATATTAAACACTGTGTTGGGAAAGTAACTTTGTGTGTGTTTTGCATGCCATTCGTTACGTTACGTAAGTGTCCATAGAAAGTGGGTAGTTTCGTTTTAACAAACCGAGCGCAGTACGCCGTAATTAAAAGTGACCAAGTTGTTCTTTTGTGCACGGCGTCATATTCTATGTTCAGAACATTTTGTGCTCTTACTGAATGGCGCCACGAAAGTGGCACTAATTTAAATTTTATGATCCGCTAAGGAAGGTCGTAAGGTGTCAATTGTTGTGGTTCGTGTGTTACAAAGAACACTTCACTAAAACACTTGCATAAGGCTTCTTGGCATATTTGACAGCTTCCAGAATCTGGCGTGTCAAACAGAATAAAATGCGATGTTAGGGGCAGTTGCAGTGGGAGGAATCATTTGCTGTATTTTGCCTTGACAAACAAGAACTTGGTTCGCTGAAGCTGTTTTGGAGGAAGCTCTGTGATCAGCACTTGGATATCTGTTGTTGAGGCCTGCCAGTTTGTCCGAAGCCTCGCCGTAGAGCATTTCCTACTCGTGAGGTCCCCAACGCCAGACTCGTTCGTAACGTCGGTTATCTCGACCCTTCGTGATTTCCGTAAGCCCGCTCCACTCAGCACCGTACTATACACTCACCTTCTCATTTATACTAATCGCTGCAGTTGGTGCGTCATTGTTACCTAAGGAAAAACACTGTCCAGTTTTTGTGACGAAGTCGAAGTAAAACATCACAGAATCCTTTTTCTTCCTCCTCTATTTCCTGAGAAGAAAGGCGGCCTGCCAGTGCCAGAGCAACACGGGACGTGCGCGTGTCTTCTGCACTTACTGCGTGACGTTGCCTTATCTTCGGTTCATTCATTGTCGTGATACAGGGACGTAACAGTGTCCGATGACACTGCACTGTCAGTCCGTTAATATTTGAGGGCCCTTCTCCACAGCGGCACAGATTACGGCGCAAATTATAGGCGCTTGTGACCTCAGCAGACGTCACGTTGCCAGCGAAACAACGCACAATACGGAAATGAGCCCGTAGATCAAAGGGATCTCCATCTAGCTGATTCCCGGGGCTCATTGCTCTGTTTGCGGTTCAACTCGGTACGAGCGACTGCCGGAAGGTCAGATTTCTCGCCAAACACCTCACCTTTCAGGTTGGCTGTTTGCTGCAAGAACACAGCGATACTTCTGTGATATTTAGAGCGCAGCGTGTTTACCTTTCATTGCGGTTTTCCTCACAAGTTATGGCAGCGGAATTTATTGGTTAAAATTTGAGTTGGAAAAGAATTAGAGAGCTGTGTCTGTTTCTGAAGACTTCACACTAGAAGCGTAAAGCGTACCAAAGACATGTCCGAAGTCAGGAGTGTAATTCTCTGTCAGTGCCTCAGGAGAGACGCTGGAATTCTTTGCACGACGGACGGACGGACGGACGGCCGGCTGTTAATATTTTTCACTGAGAATCGCACCAGAACAAAGTGCGCTGTAGAGACAGTGAAGAGTGTAAATGAGACCGCAACTTAAAAGTTGGCTATATCGAATCATGATTTTTGGTATTTGAATTTCGTCCGTATTCAGCAGCACCTGATCGCAGTGCTGCTGTGCTTCTTTGTCACGGCTGTCAGAAGCCACTGCAGGTTCCGTTCGCAGTTAGCGCCATGCTGCATAAACAGACATCTGCGCTGACCACACATTGGTTTTTTTACGTGAGAAGTCTTGAACCTTTGAAACCTTCTGTTCGGCGCGTACCGGGATCGTCCCCTGGCGGCAGAACGTCTGGGGTGCGAGGCTGCCAACTTTCTACCATCCAGTTCCGGGGTTGAAGCCGAGGGTCAAAAAGAGTGGACCAACAGCCGTACTCTCCAACAAGCACATAACTTCCCCTTTTTAAGGGAATTCACCCGATGTGTCGGTAATTCCGTGTTAAGTGGGCCCCAACTTCACACAGTAGCATGGCGGTCGTCAAGGTGGGAACGGGAAGAGAGTGCTGTCAGCGGTACAGGGTGTTGGGTGGGCAGACACGTACAGCAGACAGGTTGTGATTCTCATTAGGGATTAGGAAGGAGAAAAACAGGCCCTAATTGCGATGGAACGTAACAACGTGCCTTGTACAGATTAGAGGCGAGGAGGTCTCAGGAGAGAAGGCTGGAAATAGGAAGATTCAGCTGGCTCAGGATCAGGTGTAAGCAGGGAGCTGTGACGGACGCAGCAGTGAACCGTGGTGCGCCACAAAATGCTGCGGATGGGGCCATCAGCTTCCGAAGGCGGCATGAAGCTTCCCCGTCTCTCTGTGCTTGACGGTACTGTTCGTCCGTTGGGACAGTGGCAGGAGAGTGTGCTGCAGCTATTGAAGGATCCCCACTCGTGTCCTGCCCCTCACACATGACCGCGGGTGTCTCCAGTACGATTAAATTGTGGCAGATTCCGTCTTATTCTTCAGCATTCAGGGAGTACGCTGTTCGGCGTGTTGTGATTCACAGTTAAATACTGCCATGTCTTCAGGCACGTACACCATTCTCGGCCTTCATCGCAGTTCCTTCTCTACATATATAACGGCGGGACTCACATGGCATGGAGTTCGAAGACATCCTTCTGTCTGAGCGGCACAAGACCGCAAGCGCCGACAGATTAATTATTAAATTACATGTTGTATTGCGCTTATTAAGAGTTGAGGTAGATTACTATAAATAATCTTCCTAACTGTGCTGTACTATACAATACTGTGCTGTGATGTGTTGTGTTGTGCTGTGCTGTGCTGTGATGTGTTGTATTGTATTGTGCTGTACTGTACTGTACTGTACTTCAGTATATTGGAAAGCACTGTACTGTACTGGTACTGTACTGTACTGTGCTGCCCTGGTACTGAACTCTACTGTACTGTACTGTCTTTACAGTACTGCGCTATACTGTACTGTACTGTAATGCGCTCTGCTGTACTGGTAGTCTACTGTACTGTGCTTTACTGCTACTGTACTGTACAGTACCGTACTGTACTTTACTGTGCTGTATTGCACTGGTGCTGTACTATAATGTACTGTGCTGTACTGTATTTGCTGTACTGTACTGGTGCTCTAGTGTAATGTACTGTACTGTACTGGTACTTTAATTTAGTGTGCTTTATTGGTACTGTAGCGCACTGCACTGTACTTTACTGTATTGTACTGTATTCTATTGTACTGTAATTTACTGACCTGGTACTGTACTGATCTGTATTGTACTATACTATACTGTTCTCTACTGCACTATACTGTATTGGCAATGTACTGTACTGTAATTTCCTGACCTGGTACTGTACTGTACCGTATTGTTCTCTAATGCACTGTACTGTATTGGTAATGTACTGTACTGTAATCTGCTGTACTGGTACTGTACTATACTGCACTGCACTGTACTCTACTGCATTGTACCGTACTGTACTGTGCTGTGCTGTACTGCTACTCTACTGTAGTGTGCTGTACTGTACTGTACTGTACGGGTACTCTACTGTCCTCTGCTGTGCTGTACTGTACTGCACTGTAATGTACTGTACTGGTTCTCTACCGTCCTCTGCTGTGCTCTACTGTACTCTATTATACTGTAGTCTGCTGTACTGGTACTGTACTGTACTGCAATGCACTGTACTGGTACTGGTACTGTACTGTAATGCACTGCAATGCACTGTACTGGTACTGTACTGCAGTGCACTGTACTGTACTGCAATGCACTGTACTGGTACTGTACTGTACTGCAATGCACTGTAATGTACTGTACTGCACTGCAGTGCACTGTACTGGTACTGTACTGTACTGCAATGCACTGTACTGTACTGTACTTTTATTCTGCTGTCCTCTGCTGTGCTGTGCTGTACTGTACTGTAATGTACTCTACGCTACTGTGATGTGCTGTACTGCTAGTGTACTGTACTGTGCTATACTGTACTGGTACTCCACTATCCTCTGCTGTGCTGTGCTGTACTATACTGTACTGTACTGTGCTGTACAGTACAGGTGCTATACTGTACTGTACTGCACTGTACTGTTTAGCACTGTATTGTACTGTACTGATACTGTACACTACTGTGCTGTACTGCACTGCACTGCACTGTACTTTACAGTATTGTACTGTACTGTACTGTAATGAAATGAACTGGTACTGTTCTGTACTGTATTGTTCTCTAATGCACTGTACTGTACTGGTACTCTACTGTCCTCTGCTGTGCTCTTCTATACGGTACTATACTGTCATGTACTGTGCTGTGTGGTATTGCTACTGTACTGTACTGGTACTCTACTCTCCTCTGTTTAGCTGTGCTGTATTGTACTGTACTTTTACTCTCCTGTCCTCTGTTGTGCTGTGCTGTGCTGTACTGCAATGTACTCTACTGTACTGTACTTTTACTCTCCTGTCCTCTCTTGTGGTGTGCTGTGCTGTACTGTAATGCACTCTACTGTCCTCTGATGTGCTCTGCTGCGCTGCGCTGTACTAATACTGTACAGTACTGTACTGTGCTGTACAGTACTGGTGCTGTACTGTACAGTACTGCACTGTACTGTTAACCATTCTACTGTAGTGTACTGTACTGGTACTCTACACTACTATCCTGTATTGGTACTGTACTGTATTTTACTCTATTGCACTGTAATGTACTGAACTGGTACTGTTCTGTACTGTACTGTTCTCCAATGCACTGTAACCTACTGGTTCTGTACTGTACTCTGATTTACTGGTTCAGGACTGTATTTTACTGCACTGTACTATACATTACTCTATTCTACTGTACTGTACTGTGCTGTGCTGTAGTGCTACTGTATTTTACTGTGTTGTACTGTACTGTACTGGTACTCTCCTTTCCTCTGCTGTGCTCTGCTGTACTCTACTGTACCGTACTGCACTGCACTATACTCTACTGTACTGTACTGTACTGTGTTGTGCTGTGCTATACTGTACTGTACTGCTACTGTACTCTACTGTGCTGCACTCTACTGTACTGTACTGGTAATATATTGTCCTCTGCTGTGCTGTACTGTACTGTACTCTGCTGTACTGATACTGTACTATACTGCACTGCACTGTACAGTAGTGTACTGTGCTGTGCTGAACTGTATTATACTGTACTGTGCTGTACTGCTACTGTACTGTGCTGTACTGGTACTGTACTGCACTGCACTGTACTGTACTATGGTGTGCTGTACTGTACTGTGCTGTACCGTACTGTACTTTACTCTACTGTACTGTGCCGTGCTGTACTGTACTGTACTGTGCTGTGCTGTGCTGTACTGTGCTGTACTGTACTCTAATGTACTATATTCTACTGTACTGGTACTCTACTGTACTACACTCAGCTGTATTGCACTATACTGTACTGTACTGTGCTGTGCTGTACTGTACTGTACTGTACTGTACTGTACTGTACTATACTGTATTGGTACTGTACTGTTCTGTACTCTACTGTGCTGTGTTGTACAGTAGTGCACTGAACTTTACTGGTATTGTAATGTACTGTGCTGTGCTGTACTGTACTGTACTGTACCGTACTGTGCTGTACTGTACTCTACTGAACTGTACTGGTACTGTACTGTGTCGTGCTGTGGTGCGCTGTACTGTTCTCTACTGTACTGTACTCTACTGTAATGTTACACTACTGTACTATACTATACTGTACTGTACTGGCACTCTACTGTACTGTACTTTGCTGTTCTGTACTATACTGTACTGTACAATACTCTACTTTACTGGTACAGTACTGTACTGCACTTTACTTTCTTTCGCACTCCCTTGTTAGAACGGCCATTTTGTTCCTTCTAGAACTGAAATTTAATGTCGTTGCTTTATATTGTATTTGAAACTTTCCTGGACAACCTTCATTCTTCCTGGAGATTTTCACGAATTTGTTCAGCCACTTCAGATATTCTGGCGCTGTTACATTAAAGCATTCTCACCCGGCTGTTCATTAGACGCAGTTAGCTTGGAAGGTTTTTAAAGAAATTAACAGCGAAATCAAAGTATAGCGCAAAATATGTTTAGTGATTGCCAGTGACATTGGTTTGTGACGTGTGTTGTTCTGGGGCTGCAGGTTTTAGTTACATGGCAGTTGGGCCAGGCTATCTGCAGGCCAGACTTTCGACAGGCCAGACTTTCTGCATGCCAGACTATCTGCGGATCAGACTATCTGGGGTTCAGACTATCTACAGGCCAGGTTATCTGCAGGTGAGGCTATCTACAGGCCAGGTTATCTGCAGGTCGGACTATCTACAGGCCAGTTTATCTGCAGGCTGTACTATCTACAGGCCATGCTATCTATATGCCAGGCTATCTGCGGGCCAGACTATCAGCAGGCCAGCTTATCTGCGGCCTAGACTATCTACAGGCCAGGCTAACTGCAGGCCAGTCTATCTGCATGACAGGCTATCTGCAGGCCAGACTATCTACAGGCCAGACTATCTGTGGGCCAGGCTTTCTGCAGGTCAGACTATCTACAGGCTAGTCTATCTGTAGGTCAGACTATCAATAGGCCAGGTTATCGCCAGGCCAGGCTATCTCCATGCCAGGCTATCTGCAGGCCAGACTATCTACAGAGCAGGCTATCTGCATGCCAGACTATATGCGGGCCAGACTCTCTGCAGGCCAGCCAGACTATCTACAGGCCAGGCTATCTGTAGGTCAGACTATCTACAGGCCAGGTTATCTGCAGGCCCGACTGTATACAGACCAGGCTATCTGCATCCCAGACTATCTGCGGGCCAGGCCAGACTGTCTACAGGTCAGGCTATCTGCTGGCCAGACTATCTATAGGCCAGACTATATACAGGTCAGGCTATCTGCTGGCCAGATTCTCTATAGGCCAGACTATCTACAGGCCAGGCTATCTGCTGGCCAGACTATCTATAGGCCAGATTATCTGCAGGCCAGGCTTTCTGCAGGCCAGGCTTTCTGCAGGCCAGACTATCTACAGGTCAGGCTATCTGCAGGCCAGACTATCTGCAGACCAGGCTGTCTACAGGCCAGAATGTCTGTAAACCAGACTATGCTGCACGCGAAGTCAAACTCCAATGGCGACTGCATTACTTCGCATTAAGGAAATGTAACTTCAATAGCGGAGACAGCAGTAGCTTGCAGCTGTGCTCCCGATGTGGAGCGGCGGCAGCAGCAGCAGCAGTGTAGGAATGTTCCAGTGCAGACTGTTCGCCCAAAATTTAATGCGGCATGAACATCGTTAAAACACGCTTAAGACATTAAAATAATATGTTTAGAACAGGAACAAAGTAGCAAGCTGGAATTTCTAAACAAACAAGCAGTAACGGCTTCTAACGCGCATCTGTAATCATGGGTGGATTGTCATGGGGCAGCTAACGGAAATACAGCAGCGGTAAGGGCAGATTCATTAGTCCGTCCGTGTTCCAACATAAAGATAGAGCTGGAAGATAATGGCGATCTCTGCTGAGCACGTACCGTGCCACTGTCTGCCTTCCCTTACAGAATTTCTTTAGTTAGGTTTGCGCGCAAAATTCTTATGAGTTGCGTGAGTGGAAGTGGGTGTAGGCCTGCCTGTGCAGAGTAGATTTGGGTAGTGCAAGGTGCTGTCACTGCCTTCTTCGATTTGGCAGTGAACAATATTCCGTGCCTGTTGGGTTGGTGCTGTGTCAGGCCTGAGCTCATGCTGCCTGCCCGCCACACTTCACAGTAACTGCATGTGACGGAACACCAACACAATTTCAGACACCAAGTGACAGTTGGTAACTACGTAATGTACGTGAATTCTTTGTACGTGAGTGTTGTGTACATAATTTGACGTAAGTGAATTTAGTCTTCGTGAATTTAGTATGATTGAATTCATTTACGTGAATTTGGTGTCCGTAAATTCATTATACGTGAATTTAGTATGCATGAATTTAGTTTACGTGAATTGTACGTGAATTTGGTGTACATGAATTTAGTGTACGTGAATTTGGCGTACATGAATTTAGTTTACGTGAATTGTACGTGAATTTGGTGTACATGAATTTAGTGTACATGAATTTGGCGTACATGAATTCAGTGTACATGAATTTTGTGTACATGAATTTAATGTACGTAAATTAGTGTAAATGAATTAATTGTACGTGAATTTGGTATAAGTGAACTCACTGTACGTGAATTAATTATCCGTGAATTTGGTGTACATGAATTTAGTGTACGTGAATTCATTGTCCGTACGTTTGGTGTACATGAATTTAGTGCACATGAATGTAGTGTACGTGAATTCATTGTACGTGAATTTAGTTTGCGTGAATTCATTGTCCGTGAATTTGGTGTTCATGAATTTATTGTACGTGAATTTGGTGTACATGAATTCAGTGTACGTGAATTTAGTGTACGTGAATTCATTGCACGTGAATTTATTGTCCGTGAATTTGGTGTACATGAATTTAGTGTACGTGAATTTAGTATAAGTGAATTCATTGTACGTGAATTTAGTGAACGTGAATTAATTGTACGTGAATTTGATGTACATGAATTCAGTGTACGTGAATTTCATGACTCACGCACAATTCGCCTCTTAACCTTGCTGCTAGTTCGGTGCCATACGGTGGCTGAGAATGATCATACCTGCAGTGCCATAAGTGACAAGTAGTGCATGTTAAAACAGATGATAAGAGACAGTGCGAGGCGAGACTGCTAGCTATGCGTGTAGGCTACTGCACGGGGGCTTGTGTGTCAGTACACGCGTTGCAAGGCTGCCTGTCGAACTGGGCCTCTTCGATAACCTTCAGGACAATGGGCTGAAATGTGCGGACAGACTACTGTCAGCTGTGCAGCGAGTGGGTGGTGAGGAGTGTTCTGTGTTTGTTTGAGCTGTAGATCGGCGATCATATAATTCATGCAACTTTTGAAATCAGTCGCTGATCGGCCTCTCTTATCCCGCATGGCACGAGGGATTTTTGTCGAGTCAGATTTAAGTTTGTCCCGTAGTAACCGGGGGGGGGGGGGGGGTAAACTCTCTCCCACCAAATCCTTCCCCTGCCCCCTTAGAAAACCCCCCGAGGTGCCCCGTTTTAAGGGGGC
>Ga0123354_10003227_pt1 | contig 22362 bp, 20 predicted proteins | sample TergutLab28metaG_2_FD_97872 | JGI IMG/M metagenome (GOLD analysis project Ga0123354, IMG submission 97872) | Labiotermes labralis P4 segment gut microbial communities from Petit-Saut dam, French Guiana - Lab288 P4 | ecosystem: Host-associated > Arthropoda: Insects > Digestive system > Gut ... | reverse complement strand
TTTGAAAATAAAAAGGTGTAGGTACAACAGAAAGTACACCTATTCTAAAATCATGTTATAAATTTATATAAACGCACGCAAGTTGTTGAAAAAATTTTTGAGGATACGCCCCCCCCCCCCCCCCAAATTTACTGCCCAGTTGAGGTTTCAGTAAGTCTGACAACATAGGCAGGCTATTTGAGAGCTGCAGTTTCTGCAAGGTGGATTCTAATTGATAAGTTACAGTGGGTCATTGACACTGTAGGGTGTTGAGAAAGATGTGCCAGTTGTGTTGTTTTTGTAACTGGAATTTTGTATTCTGGCAGGTGAGTTACAAAAAAAAATAACAAGTTAAATTACTGGTAAAGATTCAAGTCTTACAGGATGTGATGCTATTTTGTTGAGTCATTAGTTCATAATATTTCGAAGGTTCATAGTGTGTTTTCCCCATGGTCAGGCATGATGAAGGCAATGTGACTTTTCATAACGTTCAGGAATGAGTTGTGCAGTGACACAGTGTCACATCCCTACAGACTTGAATCGTCAGCAGCACTGCTGTGAGAACTTCAAAGCATGCAAGTTACAGGTAGTTTCTGTTACACATTTTGAATGTGAGATGCTTTATGAATGTAAACTTACATGTTGCACTTATACACCAATTTAAACCCCCTCTGTTACAGGGTTTGTTGTATGTCAAGAATTTAAGCAAGAAAGGCTGTGAATTGTTAGCAGTCGATACACAGTCTTTCAGGATCTCAGAAGTTGTGAACTTGGAGGGTAAAGACTGGGGATCATGTGTAATGTTCTCAGATGGCGAAAACCTTGGGATGATTACATCAGTTAAAGATGTGAGTTGATAATGTAGTTCAGTTGCATATTATCTTAAGTTGCACCTCTGTTTGTAAATTATTTGTATGAACTTGTGAATTAACTTAGATTTTGTATGGCTGACATTTTAAAGAATAAGAATTACTTGCCAGTGTCATGTTTCTTTTTGACATTGTAAGTCAGGTGTTTACATTTCAGAGAGGTCTTTAACTCATCTTGACAGAGGTGTGCAGAGGGAGCTCTCTGGTTCCACCATCCAGCATTTTGCTGTCTGTCATATTTGGCTATCACATGCAGTGTTCTTTATTCATCTGTCCTCTTCTTATCCAGCTTGCTGGATGTGCTGAGTGCCTGCCACAGCATTCTCATAGTCACTGTATCATTAGCATCCATTATTTGCCAGTTCTTATTTTACTGAACTTATGCTGTTAGGCTTGCCATATCTGTAATGGCTGCAGGGCAGTGAAGAATCCTGTCAGTATCAGAGTGACATGCCTACAAATACCATTTCAGCATATAAGATGTGATAATGGTTGCTGTGGTGTGTCATATACTTGTTTGTTGTTTTTGGTGTTAAAGGTTTTTGTGTTTTGGTTGCCTGAGTTCCTCCATAGTCTGTTGTGTTTAATAATTCAGCAGTTGTAGCTAACACTGATGTTTGTCACGCAACGGTGCACCTGTGTCTGACATTGTGTTAAGTACTGGTTACTGTTGGTTGTGTGTCAATCACTTGCTGCTAAGATTATTCACATACGAGTGAAACAGGGTCAGACATTTTAGGTATTGATTTTTTGTTTGTGTGGGCATGATTTTTGAACAGTTTGTTTTTCTGTATGAATTGTGTGACAGAATGTGGTTTATCTGGTGCTGAGAAAATTGTGTTGGTTTCCTTGGGATTACAGTTCCATGCATGACATGCAGTTCATTTCATCTGTTATAAATCTGTACTGTTACATATGTAACCTTGGACCTGCCCATCTCTATATTACGGTATATTAAAATGTATAGGGGTTGTCCCAAAAGTAAGTGTACTGATTTTCCTATGTACGAATTGGTAACGTAGCTCCTCGTTGATGTATATCGGCACGTTGGTAGTGGCCTTGGCTGCATGTCCATAATTGTTTCATCTGGATGGTTGAGTCAGTTGTGCACTACTGCTGCTTGTGTATGGTCGTGTTTATAACCTTGTTACATTAGCAATGCAGGAAAATATCGAACAACGGTACACTATCAAATTTTGTGTGAAACTCAACAAATCTGCCACAGAGATATTTGCTTCTTTAACCGAAGCTTATAGAGATGCCACTGTATCGAGAACTGTGGTTTTTAAGTGGCACAAAGCTTTCAAAGAGGGCCGAGAAAGTGTTGAAGAAGACCCTTGTTCTGGAAGACCAGTCTCGTCAACAAATGATCAAAATGTGGGAGTGGTGTGAGCTGTGATGGCAAAAGATCGCCGATTGAGTGTCGGGATGATTGCAGAAGAAATGGGCTTGGATAAAAATGCAGTTCATATAATTCTAACGGACCGTTTGGACATGCAAAAAATGTGTGCAAAACTAGTGCCGAAAAACTTGTCTGTGGAGCAAAAAGCTGATAAGTCCTTAGCCTGACCTACTTCCCGATGTCATAGGATGGAATCGATAGTGTTGTTGAAAAGAGGGGTCTGTTCATGTGCCGAATTGTAAGTCTTCTCTTGTTACAGAGGCTGAAAGGATGCATGCCAGGTGAAGCATGCAATTTCAACAGCATGGAGACACAAGCTGTCAATCCCTCCCCTGCAAGGCAAGGCGCCAAAGGAAATTCATGCCATTCTGACAGAAACTTTAGGGGAACATGCACCATTGTATGCCACCGTCAAAAACTGGGTGGCCCACTTTAAATGTGGTGATTTTTTCACCTGTGTTGCGCCTCGTCCTGGATGACCCAAAACAGGAACCACCCTCGAGATTATTGATCAAATTCATGAGCTAACCTTGGAAGACTGCTGGATTACAGCTAAATCAATAGCTGAGCAATTGGGCATCTCACATGAGTGGGTTGGTTCCATCATTCATGAAGATTTGAATATGTGGAAGCTCTTCGTGAAGTGGGTCCCAAAATGCTTGAACGTGAATTAAAAACGTTAGTGGTGCCGATCGTCTGAGCAACGTTTGGAATTTTTTTGTTGTGATCCAAATAATTTCCTGTTGCGATTGGTGACCATGGACGAAACCTGGTTATATCACTATGTCCCGGAGACAAAGCAACAATCGATGGATTGGTGGCATAGCGGCTAACCCTGCCCCAATAGTTCCAAGTGCAAAAATCTGCTGGAAAATTTCTTGCCTTGATTTTTTTGGATCAAGACGACGTCCTCCTCATTGACTATCTTCTGAAGGGCCAAACTATCAACGCAGAATATTACTTATCTCTGCTGGTGCAATTGAAGGACATTTTGAAGGAAAAATGCTGTGGGAAGGTCACCAAAGGGGTCTTCTTTCTGCATGACAGTGCCCTGGCTCACTGGGCACTTGCAGCTCAGAAGATCACACATCCTATTCTCCGGACCTGGCCCTGTTGGACTACCACCTGTTCCCAGGACTGAAAAAACAATTGAAGGGTTGCCATTTTTTGTTTGATGTGGAGGCCATTGCTGCTGCAGAGACCTGGTTGGATGAACAACCTTCTGAATTTTTTTTGAGTGGCTTGCAAAAGTTAGAGCAATGGGCCAAGAAGTGTATTTAGCTTTGTGGGGAGTATGTTGAATAAATGCCAAGTTTGGTCGCTGTAGCTTGTTTCCTTCCTGGTCAGGCTAAGGACTTATCAGCACCCCCTCATAATCTCCTACATGTTTTGGTTCGGGAGTGCCATCCTCAGGGAGTTGTTCATATCAAAGGAATACGATCCAACCCGCTAATTTAGGTGTGCATCGATTGATTGGCAAGTTGGATCGTATTCCTTTGACATGGAAGACTCTGAGGATGGTACCTTGGTGCTGAAACATGTAGGAGATTAGTATTTGTCGTAAGTTATACGTTATTAAGTGCATTGTTTTTCTGATGTGTTCATTGCAAGCACATGCATGGTGTGAATAACAATTCCTTGACCTAATAAATAATTTTGTATTGCATGGACTAATTACAGTTCATACATCTTTCAGTTATCGCATTCTGCGTTTCCTTGCAGGATGGATTTGTTGTTCGGATGGTGAATCCTGCAAGCAGGCCTGTTGTGTCTGTAAATGAGTTACCACTGAAATTAGCAAGAAAATGTTTGGATGTTTTTGGAACTGCATCATTTGATGAAGATGCCAATATCCACACTATTCATACTGGGTATGATGAAGAGACACTTGTAATAGCAGCAGGAAAAGAATTTGGTCTTGCAAGGACAAATTCAGGGAAGGTTAGTACCAAAATTAGAAAGCTTTTGCCTTCTTTGCAAGTCATGAACTTGTTTGTGAGAGCAAACACAGTTTGGTAGAATTTTTTTTTTTAATTTCATGGTGGAAAACTGCAAATACTGAGAAGATAGAACTTTCTTTTTGGTGTGAATAATTTTGAATTTCATTAAACTGTAGTTTGAAGCATTAAGTCTGAAGAGTGTTACAGTTTGTGTGCATTCCTAAAACGTATGCAGAATTGAGAAAAAACTAAGTGGTGTGAGAGGAATGTGTAGGAGTTGTGAGAGGTCTGTCAGGGTTTAGCAGGATGGGTGTGTGTGTGTGTGTGTGTGTGTGGAAGGTTCAAGTTGTGTGGGATGTGATGCTATGCCACTGGGCAAGAAGTGCCTGATATATTGGAATATCATACTGTCTTTATCTTCACTCTTTTAAATGCTTGAATGTGAAGATAAAGGCACTGTGATCCTTTGAAATGCTGGAGACTACTTGCCCAGTGACACACCATCATATCCCAGAAGAGTAAATCATCAGCAGCACCATTGCAAGCACTTAATATCGTGCAGTGTTTTAAGTATGTGCGTGTGTTTCAAACTGACTGTGACTACATCTTCAGGGTTTATACAAACTTCTGCTGAATTGCATGGTGATTTTAAGTGCAGGCTATGACTGGAAATATGGATCAGATGTTGTCCATATCTGTACAGTTTGGCAACTTTAGCTGTTCTTCACATATGTGTTTTGGCTTGACCAGTCCATCTTGAGTGCCATAGAAGATGTGGACACTGAATCTGGCTTTTGTCTTACATGTGTGTATTGTATTGTATGAGTAAAGGGCTGTTGTTGGTAAGTTATGTAAATTATATATTTGTGTGTGTATGTTGATACATGTGGAATGTACCATTGCAAGGCTGGATGTCTGTAGAAGAAACAGCTGTATCGCCTGTGATTTAAACTGTGTTTCTTTGGTGGTGTTTTTCAAGTTTAAAAAAGCAGAGACGTCTTTAACGGTTTGAGTACAAAAAGTATAATGGAAAGATATTCATGGAAAACCTGCAAATTATCAGGGTAATTAACCAAAAAGAGGAGGCATAAAAAACTGACTTTCTGAAGTACCGGCGTGCTCTGCAGAACATCTGCCCATTTATCGTTTTCCAGGTGGAATACTTCTTGGTTGTTAATATCCAGACAGCATTGAATGTACATATCGCTCAATACAGAGTTATTTTTAATTCCCTTATGCATTTCATAAAATGGGTATAATGAATGGAAGAAAATAATGTAACGTGTGACCTACAGATGGAAAGAGAAACTCTCCATTGTTTTTTCTGCATACCTCTTAAGTGTTTTGGGTGTCTGCCCTTTGTGATATGGCAGACATCCAGGCAATAATCCATTTCCACCCATACCCACTACAACATGTCATGACTGATTTTTGAGATGGCAGGTATGATTCGTTCATAGCTCAGTGTACAAATACAGAGTCCTTACTGTCTCCCTATTAGAAAACATCACATGGCATTAGATGAGGCAACCTTGGTGGCCAGTGAGGCTGTGCTGGCTCCTCTGCTGTTGTGTCCAACCCAGAGTTGGGGTGAATACTGATTGAAGCAGCTCTGGATGAGGTGGTGGTAATGTGGTGGGGCCTTATCGTGCTGGGAAATGAAGTTATCGTTGTCATTGACAACCTGTGGCATTAACCATTCTTGGAACATATCAAGATGGGACATGTCAGTGACTGTTGACTTGGTGAAGAAAAATGGTCTGTACTGCTTCTTGTTGGAAGTGGCACAAAAAAATTTCAATTTCGGAGAATCCGGACAATGCTGAATTGCAGCACATGGGTTTTCAGTGTCCTATGTACATACATTGTGTCTATTTACATTCCCATGAAGGTGAAACATAGCTTCATTGCTAAAAATGAACTTTTCAATGGAACTGTCTTCCTTGAAGTGCTGTGTTATATTGGTACAGAACTGCAAATGCTAGGCTTTGTCATCATGGGTTAGAGCTTGCAGTGACTTTAGCCTGTAAGGTTTCACCCACAGACACTTGTGAAGAATTTTGCCACAGGGTAGACTGGCTGTTTTAGTGGTTTTACGGCAGCCGTGTTGAAAAGCCTCCCTGACACGCAGTACTCTCTCCTCTGAAGGGCATGGTCATCCTGAGTGTTTTGTGATGTACTGACACCTGTCATGTAGGAATTTTTCATATCACTGTGTGATGCTGTTTCCAGCTGGTGGGTACTTTTTGAACTTGGTGCAAAAACTTTGCTGCACAGCACGTTTGATTGTGCTCATGCATAGTCAAGTGCACAAAAAGCCTTCTGTGCTCCTGTCTCTACCATTTTCACTGACCCTGCACCCCTGGTGGCCACCGTCAAAAATACATGCCTGTGGCATGTGTGAGTAAATATAGTAGAGTTTCTCTTTCTGTATGTGGGTTGCATATTGAAGTGCTTTCTGCCATTCTAGTGTACCGATTTTGTGGTACGTGTCAGGGAATTATGAGTATATATATATAGGAAAAGTGTATATTAACATTCCAAAGACTCAGTACAGCATCTTTAACACAATGATGTGCATGCACACTGTATGTGTTACTGCGCACAAAATGACTGTTTCCTAACAACTATATTAATTGTTCAGTGACCAGGAAGCTATGTTTTAAGCATTTAACACGATGGTATATAAAGACATTGTGGTGTGTTTTAGTTACATTTTAGGAAATTGATTGGGGTTTTGGGTTGACTTTTAATGAATTATAATTTTTCACATCTAAAATAATGTGAAATAGGCTCTTTAAGAACTTCTGATTTTTCAGGAATGGCATACTCATGTTCAGTGGGAGATGGCTGTATGTGGAATTCTGCTGTGATCACTGTTAGCATACCTAAACAAAGACATTAATGTGGAATTTATAAAGCCTAGTGTCCTACTCTGGCTTTTCAGTTGTACAAATCATCTGTTGCTGGTGTCCTTTTAAATAAGGATGCTGAGGAAGGTATTTGTACCTAAGCAGGAGGAAGTACAGGAGGCTGGTGGAGGTTCGGTAATGAGAAGTTTTATGATTGGTGCTTCTGAACAGATATTACTTAGGTAATCAAGTCAAGCAGGATGAAGTGATAAGGACTTATAACATGCATGTGGGAGAAGAGAAATGCATTCGGTGTTCTGGTGGACGAATGTTAAGGCAAGAGGCTGTGTGGTCCAGTGTAGAAGAAGACTTGTTTCCCATACTCATGCCACCAATATTTCTATTTAAAACCCAGCACTGTGCAGGAGAAAGGAATTTCCATTGGAAGTGAGAGTGGAGTTGAAATATCGAAGTGGTGGGTTACAGAGGTTTAAACTGTAACATAAGGTCACTGTCAGTGGTGGTCATTTGTCTGTAGACACAGCCAGTGCTGAGAACTGGCACTGGTACTTTTAAGAGTGGGCCCTATATGGCACTAAACATATTTATTGTGGACTGCTTATGTCATTATACTTAACGTCATAGAGAAGAACAGATCTAAGTATTTGCCCAGTTCAAGAATTGGAGTTATGATGTAATTGAATTTTTATGAATGTACAAATGCAACATCTTTTGTGTGTGCTCATAAGTGGGTATTAAGATTATTCATGCTTATGTGACTTTTAGATTCTGTACTGTGGCAAGTCTTCAAGTCTTGGCATCAAGCAAGGTGGTCTGAGGACTGGCAAATGGTCAGAGCTGCCTGTTAACAAGTCCCCTAAGGTAGTTCATTTTGCCATTGGACATGAGGGTCTCCATGCAGTTCTTGTGGCCGAAGATGGCACTGTGTTCTTTGCTGGAACTGCTCGAAGAGGGGAAGATGGAGACCAGAGTGAGTATAATGGAGGACATTTAGTGTTATGTTGGGGATGCAAACTTGAAGACTGTTCAGGAATAACTGTGGCCGTACAGTAAGGTCTTGCTGATGAAACCATCACAAATATAGGAATCATAAGCATCATTATTAATTTTCAGTGTAAAATGCCTCTTTGGTTCCAAGAATTTTTGAAATGCCAGTAATTAAATAGGAATCCGAATGGTGCGGTGGGTGTAGTGAGTGTGCTGTTGGCTGGACAGTTTGGGGTTTGAATCCCAGTATGGAAGAGAGATTTTTCTCTACTCTAAAATGTGCAGACCAACTCTGGAGCCCACCCAGCATCGTATTCAGTTGGTACTGGTGTTCTTTCCTGGGTATACAGTGACTAGGATGTGAAGATAACCACTCACCTGCATCAAGTCATGAGGTTAATGAGTGGAGCTGTACCTCTGCTGTGCATATATGCCTTATGGCTTGGACAGGGGAAACTTTACCTTTCCCCATTACTGTTAAAAATGTACCTTCATGAACCATAAAAATCATGAAAGTTTATTTTCAGGAAACCAAAAATACATTTTGGGAGTCATAAATTGCATTAATTATTGAAGGAGAATTTCATTCCATAAAGCACAAAAGCAGTAGCCCTCACTTTTTCAAAGACAGAATTTGAATGAGCTGACAGTGATATGTGTAATTGCAGGAGAATGGGGAGAGCTGACTTGGCACCAACTGTGAGGTCTCATTCTGCCTGATTCATTGTAACCAGTCACAAAAATTAAAACAATGTTGTTAAACTGGGTGATCACAAAGGGTCAAAATCTTGAACGTGGAGGTTCACGATCATTGAGACTGCTGTATATTGATTCAGTTCAAAGCAAAATGAAGATGATTTGTTTCAGTACCAATCAGAAAATATGCTGGGATGCACATATGACTGATACTTTCATTTTCATGCTTCAGCTCCCTTAACTGTTTTCTGGCATATTCTCTTACCCTCAAATCAAACTTTGCTGTTTCTTACACAACAGATTTTTTGTTGTAATAGTTAATGCCTTGTTTTGCTTCATTATTCCTTTTGATTGTAAAAGCCTCCTATTATTAAGTCCGGTGTTCCAGTTAGGTATGTTCGGTCTGTCGTGCAATCCCATAGCTTTCTTCACTCGATCCAACTTGTGAGTCCTTAAGGAGAATGGACGACTGAAATCACATGGAGTTGGGGATTGAGTCCTGTGGCTCTCTTTTTACCTACATTTTCCAAGCTACTATGGCTGCCTAACTGGGTCCCTAACTTTACATGCATTCCTCTGCCTCCCTCTGAAACATGTAATGAAACTAAGACTTTACATTACAACTGGACCATTTAAAATTTATGTAAAATCAGGGAAATGAAATTTTGTTTATAAGTTGCAATAAAATATATTCAATTAATATTGCATTACACGAAATTGTACTTAGTTCAATGTATTGCTTTAAAAATGCAATATGTTACTTCTCCTGAATGTTCATTTTAAGTGTCTGGCTGTGCCTTCACGTTCTGCCCAGTCTCTGCACCTGATTGCAGCCATCATGTTATCATTGATATCAGACTGGGGGGTATTTCCTCACAGCTTTGCTGCCCTCCATTTCTGACAGAACTGTTGCCAAAGGTTCAGTTTTCCCACCATCCTCTTCCTCCTCATCTACCACCTCACACACAGCAGTTGTAAACTTTTCATAGATCATTTGGTCTAATGTGCACCTTATTTTACAGCATCATTTTTGCACAATATGTACTCTTGAAATGATACACCTTCTTGCAGCTAACTCCTTTCCTTGATTGTGCTAATTTCTCTTGCGTATTCCTCTTCATTGGTTTGATCTAAATCAAATCCACATTCCTGAGAACAGTCGACTGTTGCTGTATTGACCCTGAAGATGAAGTGACTTGATCCTTCAAAATGTCAGGCAGCATTTCATAGTAGTAACCAACTATGTTTTTGATCGTGATGTGGAAGCCTAATGTACATACTTCATCCAGTTACCCAAAGGGCTGGGGCAAATGGTTGTGCAGATGGAAATGCCACCATTTTTCTGCCAACGTTTTTACTGATTGACATTGAGGTGCTTGTCTGTAGTTCTGATCTGTGGTAAATGCAGATGAAGAAATTGGAAGTAGAAGTGATCTTCAAGAATTCCTGTTGAAGGGCCTTGAAACAAGACAACAGGCCAGTTTATGTTCAGTCTTAACATGAAATCTAGGAATTCATTAAAAATATATGTTGAAGGAAATTACTAACACTTCTTGTAGAAGTTTTGGTGGGACATTTAAAAACATGTGTAGGAAAATGTAGGAGCATAAAACTCAAGGTGTTACTGTGCCGCTGATTGTGTATCATGTCATGCACACTTCATATGTGCACAGATTCCATACTAAAATTTTTCAGCCATTTTGATGACTGTTGTAGTGGGACTGCAGTTTGATGTTGACAGTGAGCAAGGTGAAGCAAACATTGGATTCATCTGGGAAGGTGGTCTGGGCACATCAGTTAAGCAAGAGGTTTTTGAGTCATGCTATCAGTATATTTAAAAAACTGAAATCTCCACCTGTTTATGCAGCCCCTCCTTTTACACATTTTTACTATCTTTGTTGTCATAACTACCCCAAACCTGTGTGAGCATTTCTTATTGTTATGTGGCATCACTGTGGATGGAGAGTATGTAGATTGAGGTCACCCCTGGGGTAACAAAATGTGGTAGGCAAGCCATAGGCTTTCCAAGACACAAACTAGTGCCTAATTTGGTGCATTAAATATTACAGTTAACAAAATGAATTGATGGATTTCTGTAATGGTCCATTCCTGTTGTGCACTTATTTAACCAATATTGAATTGCAACAAAATATATAGACAAGGTTTGGGACTAGCAAATTGCCTTTTATGTCTCCAACATATTTTGTCTCATCTGGGGCCATTGTCAAGAATTTTTCTGTTGTCCTCCTTGATAATGGCGTAGATGGGCCAAAAATGTTACAGACGTAATAAGCAGCAGGATAATCCCAAACCTTGTATACAGAGTTGACTTTAATTCAGGGATTAATTGATACATTTTTACATGCAGTGGGCTATGTATTTCAGCTCATAAATCAAGCCATCATTAAGGCCTGTAAGCTTGTTTAAATACCATAGAAAGGAATACCATGTAAAATGTGATATGTGTTGAGGACGGTGAACTAACATTTTGCAATAGCTGTGAGTGGGTCACATAGCATACTGAATTTAAGTTCTCAGTCCTGAAGGTTCATGTGTATCATAATTTGGTATGTGACAACAAATGGAGAAGTTGCCATATTGAGTCAGGAATTATGTATACATACTTCTGTTGTTTGTTGTTCCGCTCTGTTTTTATGCAGAGGGTCCATTGTTTTCAGGACTTTATCTCTTTTTTCACAAGAATTGTTATTAAATTATGCATTATGTAGAAAAAATTAGGCATACTTAAAGTTGCAATGTTTTTTATATATAAGGACTTTATTTGGTGTGTAAACTGTTGCTGGTTGGTTCCTATCAGCTTGCTTAACTTACACAACTTTTATGGTAAATGAACAGTATGTTAGATGTGGCATTTGTTTGTGAACTGAAGTGAAACATTGCTATAGCTTCTTTAAATGTGGTGTGTCAAAGTATGTTGACTGTATTACATTAAACCCACTGTCACACAGAATGATTGGTGATGAGTGCTGGGCTGCTGTCAGACAAAACAGTTTGACAAATTAGTGATGCAAGTTGTTAGATACAGTAATATCCATGCATTATGTTACTTGTGTTTTAAATATGCATAACTTATTTACCACATTATTTCTGTGTTACCTAGACAAAGCACGCCGCCAACCAAAACCAGTGAAGCCAAAAAAGATGATTAAAGTAGATGGACTGAACATTGTGCATGCAGCGTGCAATAATGGTACAACTGCACTTGTTTCTAAAGAAGGAGAACTTCTGATGTTTGGCAAGGACACGGCACATTGTGATACCTCTACAGGTAATCTGTACTGAGAAAAGGGTTCTGTGGTCTTCAGTGATTGCCACTGAATTTGAACTAACTGTGTTATTTCAATTCTCAGGCCTTGTAACTGAATTAAAGGACGTGCATGTGACACAAGTGTCGCTTGGTAAGGCTCATGCTGTGGCTCTCACCAACAAAGGACAGGTGTATACATTTGGGATAAATAATAAGGGGCAGTGTGGCAGAGACTTTGCTTCACAAATAAAAGAAGGTACAGTACATATGGATGTCATATATGTAGGTGAGTCAAAAATCTTGAGAAACTTTACCATCCAATTTAATTCAGATAGGTTAGGTACAGCTTTGTCATTTTTCAGTTTATTCTTTGATGTGCCTTATACAGTGTGTGCTTGTAACCCATGTTGATGACGTGCTGTGCCTACAGCTGCACACAGTAGGGTCTCAATAAGGTTCTTGTTCTCACACTCATACTAAAAACAAGAGCTGAAAAAAAATGACTTAGATTTTGGATGCACAGTTGTCAAACACTTCTTGCTATATGTGTATTTGGACAAACCTGTCTTTATGACCAGGTTCAAAGTGGGAGTTTCTAGTATCATACTGTCATGAACATGATACACTAAGTTATTTCGCTATAATATGTTGTTTGTACAGCCAACTTCTTGAAGGCTTTGCATTAGAAATTGCATGTAGATAACATGACTGTATTGTAGCAGTTACATTTGCACCTTCAGTGCTGCTGGAGTTTAAATTTCATTTACCTTGAATTACACTCACTCAGTGCAGTGTGCAGAGGTCGGTGACAGAGTTTGGTGCTGAAGGGTTAAACTTGTCAGAAGCAGAAGAAGAAAACTTTATGAAGTAGAGATGTATCATCTGTACAGCAACAAGCAGTGTCCCTTCCATCCCTGCTATCAAATCTTCTACCATACTGATGGAATTTGCTGTGTGTTATGTCATATGCAGGCAGGTGACACAAATACAATAATACTGTGTGTTATGTAGTTCCCATGGTAGTTGCTATGGAGACCACTGGAGAGGAGGAAGCAGACAGTGAGGAACTGGACTGGGAGGATGCACAGGAGGTAATGTGCCCTCCAGGGAAGCACAAATGGAAACATGATCTGTGCATGGTGTGCACTGTTTGCCGAGAGTGTACGGGCTACAGTATCAGTTGTCTGAGCAGCATGCGGCCTGATCGTAATCCTGGACAGTGAGTAAATATGATATGATTTTCAGATGTTGGTTACAATTCATTGTCATTAAAAGTGTCAAATAGCATTGGAACCAATTAAGGTTGCCTTATCAAAAAGTCTTCTTTGTTCATCTGTAAGTGCTCCACATGTATTTACTTTGACACATTTTATGTCTCCTTTCACCTCGTGATGCTAGTCTGTGGTTCTTCATTTCTGTGGAATGATTTGACAAATATTGGCCCGATTTTTCTGGTAGTGAGTTCCTGCTGACGATTCTTGACATGCTTCAGTTTGTTTTTTCTAGGTTTTGGAAGTTGTAAAGGCAATGGATGTTGGCCTTCAGGTTTGTGTCCACTTGAGTCAAGTTGATTTATCAGCTGCGTGGTTCTGTGTGACACCAAGTTATTTTAATTTTTTATTCAGACATGGAAAATAATATGATTTGACAATATTTCCGCATGCATGTGCATGTGGGCGTTTGCATGTGCGTATACTTGCACGCGTGAAGTGCAGTGCACAGAATGTTGTCTATCTTGAGCAGGGTGTAAGTGCAACTACAGATTTGGAAATGTGATATTTATTCTTCTTTCTTTATCTCTAACCTTTCCCCTCCTCCATCGTCACTTCACTTTGCTGCCCCTCCTGTTTTCCCCATTCCACTCTTCCCATCTCTTCTTTCCAATCCACTCCTCTTTCATCCCTTCCCACCCATTCCCTTTCCTCTGTCACCACCAGGGAAATAAAAGGAATTTGTTGAATATTGATGATTAATTTTGTGGAAGATTCTCTTGGTTACTGTTTGTTGTATATGGCCAGAGAAAATTTGTTTAGAAATATTTCAATAACAGTGAATAACATTTTCTAATCTGTGTGTTTGGATGAATGAGAAATTAAAGCGGACAATGCATTATTTTTGCCAGGGAATGTGGCTGTGGTGAAGGGGATTCAGGGTGTGCAGAATGCGGTTGCTGTCGCATCTGTGCAAGGGAAAATGTTGACAACTCGGAGCTTGCTATTTTGGGACCCAGTGGAGCAGGTGATCTTGCTGGAATGATGAGGCTAGATCTCATCTTCGGAGGTGAGGCTGAAAGTAGGTTCCGTTTAAAGGTTATTATATTAATGTTGTGTGTAAGTGGTTTGTTGTAGGTTTGACAGAGCATTGCTGTCCACACCTTACATCTCTGAAGTGCTCATTTCCTTAATTTGCAAGTATCCCACCATCTACTGATTTAACTTGTTTCTAGTTGGTAAATACATTGCCTGATCAAAAAAGTGAATGACCAAAGGCTGGGAAAAACAATCTGACTAACCTCTGGTGTTGCAGTCATAATTGACTTCGAAGTAGTCCCTTTCAGACACCACACCCTTGTTCCAGCAGTCCTTCCATTGTCCAAAGAACCTTTGCAACTGACTCTTTGGAATTTGCCAACAGCTGCGTCATTGCATTTCTTTTATCTCCTCCATGTTTTAAAACCAGTTCCCCTCCAACAGTTCCCCTTGTTAACAGTTTGACCAGCTGCTGCATACTCAAGGTGAACGATGCCTTCCTGATTGAAGAAAACTGTCAACATCACTTCTACCTTGCTTTGAAGTTGGCATGCCTTTTCTGATCCTGGAGACCTTGGACCCTTCCATTATGATGACTGGGCTTTTGTTTCTGGGTTGTACCCATAGTACCAAGATTCATAATTGGTAATTATTGTCTTCATGAAGTTTGTATCTTGATCAGAACACTGCAGCAAATCCCTGGCTGCTGCAAGGTGAGTTTCCTTCTGCTTGGCTATCGGCAGTTTTGGCACAAATTTCACTGAGATGCTGTTGTGCCCAAATCTTCTGTCAGAGTAGACTGTTCCAAACCAAATGAAAGCCCCAACTCTTTGGAGAGGTTTCTAATTTTTATTCTCTGGTTATCCAACACAACAGAACACACTTTGTCAATCATCATTTGGATCCTGTTGTGGAGGATATCCATGAACTTTCATCACTCTCGACTGACATCCGTCCCTCTTTGAACCACCCAAACCACTCCTCAACTTGCATATGGCCCACTGTGTCATTCCCAAATGCCTTGTGAATCATATCATGTAGGTTTCTGAGCACAACTGCCCAAGTTTCTGGCAAAACTTGATGCAGATGTGCTGCTCAACTTTCGTGGTCTTTGTCAATGCAACGTGCACGACATGAACATCGACATATTTTGGCTGATTGCCTGCTACTGAGCAGTCCGAGCCGGAGGCAATAATTCACACATGCGCATGTAGGTCCAAGGTCAAACACACCGCACTCCCAGCCCTGGGTGGCTTCTTGTTTAAATGAAAATAAATATGTGGTCAGATATATTTTGATCAGGCCATGTAGTTCACAGGATTACAGGCTTGAGTTGGATGGGTTGATTCTGAAGGTTGATTGTTTAAGGAATTTTAAGGAGGCATTTTTAACTCTTTTGAAAGCAATAGCTTGGATTTTCAAGATACAAGCCTTCAGAGATGTGATGCTGTGTCCAGGAAGGCTGTTTGACCCTGAACGGGACTGCAGTCTTGTGGAACGCCAAGAATTACTTGCTTATTGACTCAGCCTCATCTCCCAGAGGGCATGTCTTTAGCAACATCATTATGAGCACCTCAAGTCTTGCACCCTCAGTTTTGCCTGGATAGGCTCTGTAGAGGTATGAAAATCCTCAAGTCACGATGCCTGTGCCCTGACTATCTCCCAGTTATAAATATCAATCTTTAGCTCTGCATCATCTGAATGTAAAAGTTGTTCTGTTACGTGATGACATTATGGAGGTCACCTGTTTTATTTAAGCCCTCTGCAGGTATATTTCTTGTAGCGAGTTGGGTAAATGTGTTGTATTGATTTTTAAGTTGCTGCTGCAGTGGTATTGTGGTAAGTACTGAGTAACCACACAGCTGTCAGCTAAGGAACTGCACACAATAGCAGGGTGTTACTCCCATTTATCCTATATGCTGGGCTGAGTTGGCACTGCAGAATTTTGTTGGGAATGTATGTTGTGTTTAGAAAGGTAACTTCCTGCGCTGAAGTAAATCTTATGTATGATGTGCGCAGAGTGTCTGGAAAGTAGAAACACAGAATTCTAAAAAATAAATAAAAAATACATGCATAAATAAAGTGCTCAGAAAAAGAATTTGTTGCAAAAATCGCTCACAGTAGTATCCACTGGTCTGTAAGCCTGTTGAAACTGTCTTTTAATTGTTCAAAACATTCTTAAAATCCCTCCAAAGTTACTCCTTTAGATGGTTTGTCACATTCTGTTTGATATGTTAGATGTAGTGAAATTGTATCCCTGTCAGTTTGGGAAAAGTCAGTTAGAGGGGACCTGTTGAATGGAGGGGTTTGATTTACGTAAGCCCATTTTGCAAAAGAAATATTTGTGTAATTAACATGGTATGAGCAGGTGCATTGTTGTGCAGCAAGTGTTGTTTCTGTTTTCATGAAGTTGTTGTCTGGCCTTTACAACCACCACAGCAGTAAACAAACTGAGCATGTGTAGTGCTTCCTTACACAACATATTTTTTTAATGATTCCTTATGAAAGACAATGGCAACAAAAATAAGGAGGAGGAGGAGGAGGAGGTTGATGATCATAACAACAGCAACATTCTTTTGTGTTCAATTGCATTTTTTGGTGGGGAGGGGATGGGTTGGGAGGGCAGTGTGGGTATGTTGTGGGAGTGGTGTTTGATTCTTCATCTGTTGGTCATATTCAGAACACCATGACCTGTCATCCCCTTAAGTCTGAAAGCACCTTTACTGTTGACCATTTACATGGCTGCACTTGCTGGCACTGTTCTTTTTCTGATAATGAATGTACCAAAACAAGCATAGATTTTTCATGTAGCTGAATTGTTGAAATGGTGTTTTATAATACCTCTTCTTACATCAATCTTAATTGTCAGTATTTGCAGAGCCCATTTGAAATCATATGAATACAGTCATTTGTTTCCAGCATTCATGAATCTGCCAGGCTTGCTGTGTGTTCAATCTTTGCAGTGTTTTTAGCCTTCTTTAAGTGAAGGATACCAGTGATGAACTTGTGCCTGGAACAAACACTGTTTGCGGTCAAAATTTCTGAGCTTGTTCAGAGTTCTGTTGGCACTGTTTCTAAGCTGAACACAAAATTTAATGTTGTAATGCTGCTGCATTGTGATCATTTATATTGGCATGCTTGTATGTGTACTGTAAATTGTATTTAAGTAGAGCTTACTAAATGATACCGTTTTGGGGTTCCAGTCACCTGGCTGGGATGTGATGCTGTTTCGTTTCCTACATGTTGAAGGAACATGTCTTCATTCGTAAAGGTCAAGTTATCTAATTTGAAATAGTGAGAATCAGTACTAAATGTGCATATATGCACTCATATTGGCCATATTCCCATGAATGTGATTGCAGGCACCTTATTACTTCTCAGATGCACTGTGTGTGTGTGTGTGTGAACTGCTCATGCCACTTGTTGTCTAACAATGGGAAAATGAAGGCACATTATCCTGAAAAATAGTTTGTTAATAGTTCAAGCATTTTACTTTTAGACTTTTTTTTAGCTGTTGAATAAGATATACTGTTGAAACATTTTTTATAAATGTCATTAAACTCAAATTTCCACATGCAGTTCAGTGAAAGAAATTACATTAAATAATTAGTAAAATGGGTCTTGTTGTTGCCATCACATGTACACTGAAAGACAGATTTGCAGTAACTTGTTTCCTGTTGCAGGGAATTTGTTTCTTGTCTTGCCAGGTACTTAACATTGCTAAGGTCATATACTGTTTCTTGTGATGAATCAATGTTAAGTGACAGATAAATTTGAGAACTGAAATTTGTAAGTGCCTCGTATACTGTACTTGATTCACTTAAGATTTTAATTCTTTTTATTCCCACTATCTTCAAGATATTTTGCACCACTGATGATTCTGAAGTGTGCTAATTATCTCAGGGCGGCATGGGGCGCGATTACAAGATCACTTGCAGCGTCGCTTGGATGAAAGAAAGCAGAGGCAGCGAGGAAAATTAGCAAGTGGATCCTCCAAGCATTGTGGTCTCAAAGTTAAGGGTCTGAATAATAGGGCTGGCTCGTCAGCTGTCACAGTGGTCACAGCCAAGCCTGCTACAGCAGTGTTTCGTGCTTCTCCACCTGTCATTCCAGCTGCTCAGAGCATACTAGGTATGTTAGAATCATAGTGTTTTCATGATATCACAGGTGTAATTTGTATGCATATTTTTCTTGTTTTCTTGTGGCACATTCTAAAACTTTCGTTCCTCTAAATTACATTCTGTGAGTAGTTTAAACATGGCAGCACTGGGGTTGGGTAACCTGCAGCCGCTGAGTTGAGCATTGGTGACCAATCACTTTTTTTCCTAGCATGGTCTTTGCTTCTAGAGCAGTGTTGTTTGGCCAGTGAACAGGAAGGTGGCTGTGAGTGAATTCGTGGAAATGGTTTTGTGTTTTTCAGTTACATAGAAGTGGCAGTAATTGCCTGCATTCTAAGAAACCACAAAAGCCTCACAGTATAATGTAGTTTGCTAAACCTGTTGTGTTGCCATGTTGTGAAAGATTGTTGTCACACTGTGATGAACTGCACCAACACATGCTGTTATCCTCGCACCCTCTGTTACCTGCTGAACCTAGTGTGTTGCCATGTTGTGACAAACTCGTCACACTGTGATGACCTGTACTGACACATGCTGTTGTCCTTTCACCCTCTGTTATCCAGTTGAGGAGCAAGCTGGAAGCAGTGATGTGGAGAGAGATGCCAGCCGTGTAACATCACTCCCCCCCGCAGCAGTACATCTGCCTGCTGAGACTTCTGTCATACAAATAGCCTGTGGTTTACATCATACGGTGCTGCTGCTTCAGAGTGGTGAAGTCATGGCTTTTGGCAGTAACACATACGGCCAATTGGGAGTTGGTGACCTCCTTCCACGTGGTGGTCCGACATTGGTCAAATTGGCATGCCACACCGTGCATGTTGCAGCTGGCAGTAATCACACTGTCATGCTGAGTAATAAAGGGGAGGTGTATACATTTGGAAATTACCAGGTTTGATATTTATTATAGTAAATATACTGACATATCATTATGTTGTAATAAAACAAAAACATTATACTCGCAGTGCAGTTCAGTTAGCACTGTTGACATTTGACATATTACTTAATTGTCAAGCAGATTTTAAACAGTGTGTGTGTACAACAACCATGTCACAGGATTGTAGTAGATGAACTAGGAGAGTGCAGTCACTGGCTGTGTGCTTGATGGCTGGTATTTGATACCTGGCAGTAGTTGGAGGATGAAGCTGCCTCCTAGTTGAATGTAGTGTAAGGCATGTGAGTGTACAGAGCTTTCCTTTTATTCTGGAATAAAAAGGAACTTAATTGAAGAGTCCAGAGAGCTTCATTAACAGTTGATTTTCAGCCTGTATGTTTTGGACACAAATATTGCAGAAAGGTCAGCTGGGACGGCCATCTCCTGCAGCAGTATCACATGAGTCACCAGTAACCAACAACAGGAGGGACACACATGTGTCTCGAGATGGTCCATGGTATGCGTATCCAGGTCCAGTGCCAAATATTGGACCTAGGTATGGGCGAAGGGCCACGTGGGTTGGAGCATCTGGTGACCAGACATATCTTAGAATAGATGAAAGTCTGATTAACTCTTTGAGTCTGATGAAGTCTACAGTAATGGCCAATAAAGGCAGCATCAGTAAGTGTCATTACATTACCGTCTTAGTTTCAGAATAATACAGTAATATGAAGCCACATAACAAGGTGTTACTTACTTAGTAGGGGATTATCATATGAAATGGCAGTTGAATGTAAAGTTATTGGATATTCGGCAATAAGCATAATTACAGGACAGATGATAAGTAATTGGATGTTGTCAACAATGCGAGCATCATTCAGTTCTAAATTACATATGTAGCTAACCACATTGTTGAAGGGAAAATTTTGCTGAGTGAGGGGACTTGCATGTGTCCGTGAACATGAAAGGTATACCAGCAGCAGCGTAGCTGTAGCGGTACCACCAATGCCAGACAGGCTTTTAGTGAACTGCAAGGCAAAGATAGATACTGTGGTCTTCCAGGTTGGGGCCTGATGTATCGGCTGACCACCGAATGGCTATAAAAATGCTCACATTGAGAATCCTTGAACTGTATTAGCTGTATTTGATGGCCTAGTGGCACTAGTTGGGAATCAGTGGAGGAAAATAGCTGGGGCATTTAAGGCCTGCATCCGGCTGTAACGCTGTAGGCAGAGAGGGAGGGGATGAGAGGGTGATGACAGTGATGGGCACAGCCAAGTGCAGTGTCTGCTGAATTGACACCTGATGCTCTTCTGTTTATGCTTGTCATGGTGCTTCAGTTTTTACATTTGTTGTGATACTCCACAAAGTTCATAAACTGGTGAGAGGACACAAAATATTGCTGTCTTTCGTATTAAAATTGCACATAAAATATTTATAAATATTTCCAAACTGTATGCTGTCTATGTTGTCTGTCGGCATTATGAGTACAAAGTGTTAAAAAGCGTTTATATGACACAGAACTTAAAGCTGTTGTGATCATATGCTGCTCTGAATACAACTAGGAAGTGTTTGAAGACATAGCTGCACTCCCTTGGCACTTAGAAGTACTAAATATTATACATTGTTGTTGTTGTCGCCGCTGCCGCCATGAGGAAGGAATTTTTCTTGATTTTTGAACTTCTAAATTGACAGCAACATGTTCCTTTGAAGCACTGGGACTAACTGCCGAGTGATGCCATGTCGCATGTGAGAAGACAGGAGTGCTGTATTACAATGCTGTGCAAGCCTCAGCACTCACGTACATAAATTTAACGTGGTTGCCTAATGTTTTCCCATTATAATTCTTGATGAAACTTTCTTGTTTCCTGTGTGTAGGATTTTTAATGTTTTCTGTTGCCACTTGCACCACTTCGTTCTCAGTGTACTGATGCTGTTTCCCTGTGACCCAGAGATATGTTTCTGTAAAGTTGCAGTGTATATGTCTTGCGTATTTCAGTCCTACTGCCTACAGAGAATGATCATGCAGGTTCGTTCAAGTGCTTGGCCATTAACAAACGTGATGGCAACTGTAGTAGTTTTAGTGGAAGTGACCAGGTGGACTTTTCAAACACAGCCACTTGTCTTGATCCACTGTATAATTTATTGTGGAGGTGAGTATTTTTATGCAAAATTTTTTTCATGGTGGTGATGGGAATCTAATGTCACAAATTACATAGTCATGTGGCAGACCTAATAAATGGGAATGACTTCACAAAACGTCGTAGTTTAATTGCACCTGATAAAAGCATCATGAACATCAGAATCCATTTTGGTTCTGAAAACCTATAAAATATCAGTAATTGAATTATAAATCTTATTGCTTATAAGATGTAATATAGTCGTTATGTTTGGTTACTGTACATTTTATAACTTAATCATACATTACTAAATCCCTTTGTTTATAAATATATAAATAAGTTTTATTACCGATAAATTGCACAACAAACTTCACTTATCCACATCTGTAGGAGACTACTCCTACATGTTTTCGGTATTTCTTATTGCCATTTTCAGGGAACACTGGTATTCGAAGGATATCCTTGGAGTTGAAATTCAAATATATCGGTACAGGGCACAGAGTGTCCATTCACAGGGTACACAACTTGATGGTATACAGGACTTACTTTTCAACAAGCTTGATTTGAATCTATCAGTTTCAGGTGTTTGAATGCAGTTGATTTTAATTTCAGTCCTATATAATTTTAATCTGTATTTGTATATTGTCAGTACCACACATGGATATTGCAATACAGGCAGGTTTCATTTTGTGCCAGGGATACATTCCTGAAAAAGTCTTGCAAATCAAAATCACGCACATTGAACACAAAATTCCCATTTAAAACAGTGTATTTCCTGGGGGTTAGGGGACTGACAGCCTCATCCTATATAGAGTATGACTATGCCATTAGTGGACATACGGACCTGTAGAGCATATGTGTAATGTATATACAGTATGACCGCCTCTGTGGTCTAGTGGTCAGAGTTTCTGGCTACAGATACAGAGGTCCTGGGTTCGATCCCCGGCGCTACCAGATTTTCTGAGTAGTAGTGGGTCTGGAACAGGGTCC
>Ga0123354_10003226_pt1 | contig 22371 bp, 17 predicted proteins | sample TergutLab28metaG_2_FD_97872 | JGI IMG/M metagenome (GOLD analysis project Ga0123354, IMG submission 97872) | Labiotermes labralis P4 segment gut microbial communities from Petit-Saut dam, French Guiana - Lab288 P4 | ecosystem: Host-associated > Arthropoda: Insects > Digestive system > Gut ... | reverse complement strand
TTGGAAAAAAACACAAAAAAACCCCCCCCCGTTTTTTTTTTATTTAATAAAAAAAATTTTAACACCCCCCCCCCCCCCCCCACAAAACATATGTCTTGTGGACGACAGCCAAGAAAATATCGATGCCGCGAAAAAAAGGGGATGGAGCGGATATTTGTTCACAAATATGGCCGATTTTGAATGCTCTACAAATTGATGTCAGCGCCCTCCTCGACCTCAAACAATTTTTCCTTCTCTATCTTGAAAAAGAGTGTGCCGACAGCTTTGGCAAAGCGGCGATCATGTGAGACAAGGATACATGTTGCGTTTTGCTCCAAAATCTCTTCTTCCAGTTTCTCACGTCCGGGAATATCGACATGGTTGGTTGGCTCATCCAGCAAGTAAAAATTGGGCGCGGCTAGCCGCAAAACCAGCAGGCCAAACCTCGCTTTTTGCCCCAGCGAAAAAGCCTTGATCGGGCAGCCTTGCCGGTCAACAGCAAAGCCCGCGCCAGCAAGAAGCATCCGACTGCGTCCGTCACCTAAACTGAAACGGTTTGTAATAATCTCAAACGGCGTTTCATTGTCCGGCAGTTGTGACATGTGTTGATCGGCATAACCAACAACAGCCGCCGGACTTACCCGCACATCCGGCGCACTGGCCGGATCAACAATGGCGCGATGAATCATTTTAATAAGCTGCGATTTACCAGCGCCATTTGCGCCGCAAAGAACAATGCGGTCGCCTTGAAAGATTCGAAACGCGCCCGTTTTGAAAAGCGCCTTTCCATCCGGCGCGCGGACGACAACATGATCCATGGACAGCAAGACGCGGGAATGGATCTCACGGCTGCGCAACTTGATCTGGCCGGAGCGTTCTTTATGCGGTTCTTTGAGATTGCTTTCAATTTCAGTGGCGCGCGCCGCGACTTGCTTTGATTTCCTAAGCGCCCTGTCAGAACGGCTGTTAATGCCGATGTTTTTGAGTTCGTGCGCGCTCTGCCTTAGACGGCCCGCCTCTTTTATGCCCTGCTCAAGCTTTGTTTGCTGGGCCGCGTCATCTTCCGAAAGCAGCTTTCTTGCTGCGCTGTAAGCATGAGCATAAAGCTTTGACGTTTCCTGTCGTAGAAACAGCGTGTGTGTTGTGCAGGCATCTAAAAAATGCCTGTCATGACTTACAATCACCATCGGCATGCGTGAGGCCATTTCGACAAGCCAGCGTTCAAGAAACTGGATTTTAGATATATCCAAATGATTGGTCGGCTCATCCAAAAGCAAGGCATCAGGTTCCGCCGCCATCGCCTGCGCTACAAGCACAAGCCTTTGCCACCCGCCGCTTAGGGTGCGGATGGCGCGATGATGCAGATCCTGCGGAAAGGCAAGCAAGGCCAGCAAAACCTCAACACGCCAGAGATCTGACCGCTGATCCGCAGGCAAAGCCAGACGAAGACATTCAAAAAGACTTTGGTCAAGAAGCGCGGACGGCACATCCTGCGGGACAAAACCAAGCCGCAAGCCTCGTGAATGGCTTATGACGCCTTCTGTCGGCTCGCTCGTTCCCGCAATACAGCGGAGCAATGTCGTCTTACCCCCGCCATTGCCAGCCACAACACCCAAGCGGCAGCCTGCGCCGATGGTAAGGCTTAGGTTTTTGAATAAAGGCACCGGCGTTAAAACGCCAACTTGAAAAAGTGTAATAAAGCTCATGATCTTTCCTCACGCAAAAAATAACAGCCGCACTGCGCGTTAATCGCCAATGCACTTGCCGCTCAAGACAGGCTGAAGAGGGTCAGATCACTTTTCACCCCACCCTGCGGCATAAAGACGCAGGGCAAAACAGGGGCCGCGAGTCACATGCTGCCGCTTTACAGTCATGGCAAGGTCTCCTGAGGTCTGGGGTTGATCGTGAAGCTTTATACCATAGGGGCAAAGGAAAATCCAAATATTATCACAATTCTAAAAAAATGGAGCGATAACCCCCTGAAATCACTGGTGCTGCGGAGAGGAATTGAACCTCCGACCCCGTCCTTACCAAGGACGTGCTCTACCCCTGAGCTACCGCAGCATCTTAGGCTTTAGGCGGGTCTTTTGCCATAAATGGGCCCAAAGGGCAAGCATGACAGGAAAATCCGCCATAACAAGTTCCTTTTGGGCGTAAGATGGCTTAAACAGAAAGTGGCTGATTCTCTTTTGTAGCAGGGTTGTTCGTGGGATGCTCAAATCCATTTTTACCAAAGCGCCTTTATGGGCCGTACTGACAGCTATTTTGCTTTTTGCCATCGTTGCTGGCGCGGGCCTTGGGCTTGCTTGGCCGACTTATCTTGCCGGCGTGGCCATTTTGCTTTCCATGACCGAGGCCGTTTATCTTTGGATTTTAATCAGGAAAAACCGTGTCGCCGAGCATCATCTGCGCCAGTTCCGCTTCATTGCCGAGCGGTTTCAGTCCCTGCTGCGCGCCGCGCCCTGCGGCTATTGCCTGTTTACGCCGCAAGGGCTTTTGCGCGAGGAAACAGGCGCCGCCGCGCTTTTAGGCTTGCCGCGCGTCACGCATCTGGATGATCTGATCGGCGCGGTCACGCAAGGGCCTGAGCTTTTGGCAAGTTTCAGGCGACTGCAATCAACCGGCACCGCCTTTATCCTGACGATCGAGCCTGTGGCCGTGGACAAACCTCTCCAGATGCTGGGCCGCCGTTTTCGCGTAGGCCGCGAAGGCCCGCATGTAGATGTGCTGTGGCTATGGGACCCTGAGGCGATGAAAAACGCCTCGCTTTTAAAAGAGCTACCTCAGCCGTCTCAAGCGCCGCTCGCCGAGCCGCCCGAAACACAGCCGCAAACAACAGATCACAAATCACAACCTGCAGATTACCAATCCCTCACACAATATTTTGACGGGCTTCCCTTCCCTGTCTGGGGTCGGGATGAAAATCTCCAGCTGGTTTTCTGCAACAGCGCCTACAGTCAGGCGGCCACGTCCAATCAGGACAACATCCTCCAAAAGCAGCTCGAGCTGATGGCGCAGGAATCCAAAGCCGGCAAAGCGCTTGCCAAAAAAGCGCTTGAAGAAAAGAAAACGCTTGTGGCGCGGGATCACGCCGTGGTCAACAAACGCCGCCGCCTGCTGCAGATCACCGAAAAACCCTATAGCCTCCCCCACACGCCGCTTGCGCTTTTGGGCTTTGCGATTGATGTCACCGCCGAAGAGGAAAAAGAGTCCGAACTGCGCCGCCATCTGGTTTCGCATCACGAAGTGCTTGAGCATCTGGGCGCGGCGATTGCCGTTTACGGCGCAGACCAGCGGCTTGAGTTTTACAACCGCGCCTTCCTGCGCATGTGGGAATCGCAGGAGGCCTTTCTTGACGGCAAACCGACTTTCAGCGAAGTCCTTGAAGATACGCGCGCGCGCCGCAAACTTCCCGAACAGGCGGATTTTCAAAAATACAAAAAAGGCAGGCTCGCCCTTTTCACCTCGCTGTTGGAGCCGCAGGAAGATGTGCTTTATCTGCCTGATGAAACCAGTCTGCGCGTTCTGACCGCGCCGCATCCTCTGGGCGGCTTGATGTTTGTGTATGAAAATATCACGGATCAGCTGGCGCTTGAAACCTCCTACAACACTCTGATGGCCGTGCAAAAGGAAACGCTCGACAATCTCGCCGAAGGCATCGCCGTTTTCGGCCCCGACGGACGGCTACGGCTTTCCAACCCCGCTTGGGCGCGTCTTTGGGGTTTGCCGGCTGATTTTGCTCAAAATCAGCCGCATGTTGCGGCCTTTTTCGACCACGTCAAGCCGCTTTTGGACGAAGCCGTCACGCGCGATGAACAAAACTGGCAGGACTACAAGGCCGACATGATCGCCCGCGCGCTTGACCGCACGCCGCATACGGGCCGGATCGAGCTCAAAGATCAGACCGTCATTGATTATCTCACTGTTCCGCTGCCGGACGGCGCGGTTCTCAACAGCTATCTGGATGTGTCGGCGCAAATGCATATTGAACATGCCTTGCGCGCAAGCAACGTGGCCTTGGCGACAGCGGATCGTCTTAAATCGGATTTTGTGGCCAATGTGTCCTACCAGCTGCGCACGCCGCTGAACACCATCACCGGCTTTGCCGAGATTCTGGCAGAGCAATATTTCGGAAAACTGAACGAAAGACAGCTTGAATACACCACGACTATCCGCGCAGAGAGCGAAAAACTCACGCGCCTCATCAATGACGTGCTGGATCTTGCTACGATCGAGGCCGGACGCATGACGCTGGATCGCAGCATGGTCAGCGTGGCAAGCCTTGTCAACGAAGCCAAACTGATGACCGCCGCTTGGGCGCGCCAGCAGATGATCGAGATTCTGGTCGATTGCCCCTCGGACATCGGCAATTTTGAGGTCGATGAGCAAAGAATAAAACAGGTTCTTTTCAACCTTATCAGCAACGCCATCAAATACACGCCCGCCGGTGGCCATATTGCGATTGCGACATGGCGGCAAGAGCCTTGGATTGTCCTCAGCGTTCTGGACACTGGCGTAGGCATCCCCGAATGCGACCGCGAGCGCGTTTTCGGCAAGTTTGAAAAATCCAACGCGCATTTGCGTCAGGCAGGCGCAGGGCTTGGCCTGAGCCTTGTCAAAAGCTTTGTCGAACTTCACGGCGGGCGGGTCGAGATTTTCAGCGATGACAAGGAAGGCACGCGCATAAGCTGCTTTTTACCCATCCACCCGCCCGCGCAAGACCATAAGGCCTGAAATTATGGTGCTGTCCTTCCTGCTTCAAACAACGCTGACCACGCTCAAAGATACGGAAAAGTTTGCGCAAAAACTGGCCGCTTGCCTGAAAGCGGGTGATTGTCTTGCTCTGCAAGGCTCATTAGGCGCAGGAAAAACGACTTTGGCGCGCGCTTTGCTGCGCGCTCTGGGCGTTTCGGAAGATGTTCCGAGCCCGACTTTTTCGCTCGCCCAGCATTATGACACAAATCTGGGATTGGCCGTGCATTTTGATTTTTACCGCATCAAGGACAAGCGCGAACTTGAAGAGCTGGGTTTTGATGAAGCCCTTTCCGACAGTCTTGTTCTGATCGAATGGCCCGCTTGCGCGCAAAGCTTTTTGCCCAAACAAACCTTGTGGATCACCATGCGGATGATCGGAAAAACAAGACATGTCACGCTGCAAAGCGCAGACCACACATGGGAAAACCGGCTCAGGGAGGCTTTATGACAGAAGAAAAAAAACGGCAGGCTGAAGAGTTCCTGCAGCAAGTGGGATGGGGGCAGGAAAAGGCCGAAAAAGAAACGCTTCAAGCTGATTTTTCCACGCGCCGCTTTATGCGCCTCAGACGGCTTGAATCTTCATCCGCCGCGCCCATGCCCAAAACAGCTATTTTGATGCAAGCCGATCCCGATCAAGGCACGGACTCCTTTGTCAAGCTCGCCGCGCTCTTGCGCAAACTGGGCCTTGCCGCGCCTTTGATTTACGAACAGGATCTTACAAAAAACCTTGTGTTGATGGAAGATTTTGGCGATATGCCGCTCGGCAAAGCTCTGGATAGCGGCGCAAACCGCGAGGTTTTTGACGAAAAAGCCGTCGCGCTTTTGTCCCAGCTTCACGAACGCTTTACGCCGCAGGATCTTGGCGATATGGAGGCGCTTGATTTCACCGCGCAAGTTTATGCTGAACAAACAGCGCCTTTTCTGGATTGCTATGTGCCGCCCGTTTTCGAGCGTGAAGCCTCGCAGGCCGAGCGTCAGGCTTTTATGGATGCTTGGCGCAAAGTGCTGAGGCCGCTTGATGATGCCCTACCCCGCTCGCTTTTGCTGCGCGATTTTATGCCTGATAATGTGATGTTGTTGAAAGAGCCGCTTTACGGACAGGATCTGGGCTTGATTGATTTTCAGGATGCGGGGCTGGGTTCGATCGCCTATGATCTGGCCTCTTGGGTTGAACAAATCCGCCGCGATGGCGGCCTTGAGCGTCTGCAGCCCATGGCCGAGCTTTACCACACGCGCAATTCTTCTTTAGATCTTGATACGCTGCTGACAGCCATAAGGCTTTACAGCGCGCAGCGCCACACACGCATTCTCGGACGCCTTGTCCTGCTGCGCCGCACGGACGCCTTGCCGCGCGTGTGGAACGCCTTGCAAACGCTTTTGCACGATGATGCTTTAACGCCCGTAAGACAATGGTTCTTTCAATGCAAGATTCCCATGTAACAGCTGAAGGCTGGCCGGCCTTTCCCGCTCTTTCCGACACGGCCATGATTTTGGCGGCAGGTTTTGGAAAACGCATGATGCCCTTGACCGCGCATCAACCGAAGCCTCTTTTAAAAATCGCTGGCCGCGCCATGCTGGACATTGCGCTGGATCACTTAAAGGCCGCCGGCATAAAAAAAGTCATCATCAACGCGCACCATCTGGCCGATCACATTGCAAAACACCTTGAAACCCGCAAGGATATAAGCTTTTTCCTCAGCTACGAAGATCCTGTTTTGGAAACCGGCGGTGCTGTTAAAAAAGTGCGCGCGCTTTTGGGCGAGCGTCCCTTTTTTCTTTTAAGCGGCGATCTGCCATGGTTTGACGGAAATGAACCCGCCCTTATCCGCATGGCCAAGGCTTGGGACGGGCAAAAAATGGACCAGCTTTTGCTTGTTGCGCCTGCGCGTGAAGATCGGGGTTTTTCCGCGCAGGGCGATTTCAACATGACAGAAGACGGACGGCTTCAACGTCACGGCCAGAATCCGCCGCGTCCTTATACCTTTCTTTCCGTACAGCTGGTTTGTCCGGCGCTTTATGATGATGTCACGCAGACCATATTCTCAAATAACCTTATCTTTGATAAAACCGAACAGACAACCCGTCTTTTCGGCCTTGTGCATGACGGCACCTGCTTTCATATCGGAACGCCGCCGGATCTTGAAAAAGCAAACGCCCTGATAGACAGGGAACAAGGCTGGGCATGAGCATTTCAACCCTGCCGCCTGATCTTTGCTTTGTCCGCACGCTGGCGCGCGGCCTTTATGCGCAGGTGAAGGGAGATCCTTTAAAACTGGCCGCCTATACGCTTTACCTTCCCACGCGCCGCGCTGTGCGGCATTTGCGTGATGCGTTTGTCCAGATCACCGACGCGCGCGCCGCCCTTTTGCCGCAGATCAGAACGCTTGGCGACATAGACGATGAAGCGCTCGATATAACGCAAACGCTGGATCAAACCATTCCACCGGCCATAGAGCCCTTGCGCAGGCAAATGCTGCTGATGCAGCTTGTGATGAAAAAAGACGAGTTCCTTTCTTTTGACCAAGCCTCCGCCATGTCTTCAACGCTGGGGCATCTTCTGGATCAGATGGATCACGAAAATCTTGATCCGAAGGCCCTGAGCCGCATGACCTTCCCCCCTGAAAGCCCGAGCGCCTACTGGCAGGAAACCTTGCAATTTCTGGACATCATCATCACAAACTGGCCCAAGATTTTAGAGCAGGAAGGCTGCATCAGCCTTATCAAGCGCCAGCGCCTGATTATCGAATCCCGAATCAAACAGTGGGAAGCAAAACCTCCATCATCCCCCATCATCGCCGCAGGATCGACGGGCTCCGTGCCCATGATCGGCATACTGATGGCGGCCATTGCCAAACTCGATCAAGGCGAAGTGATTTTACCCGGCCTTGATTTAAATCTGGATGATGAAGCATGGAACGAGATCGAGGAAACCCACCCGCAATACACCATGAAAAAATGGCTGGAAAGCGCAAAGGTCAAGCGCAAAGACGTCTCTTACTGGGAAGGCTTTACCCCGCAAAATCCCGCGCGTCTTTCTCTTTTGAACAACGCCTCCCTGCCTGCGCGCGTCAGTGAGCGCTGGCAGCGCCTGACAACCGAGGTCATTCCCTTAAAAGCCTGCGAAGGCCTCGAAATCCTGACCCTTGAACATCAACGCAAAGAAGCTGATGTCATCGCTTTGCGCCTGCGCGCCGTGCTGGAAGAGCCGGATAAAACCGCCGCGCTGGTCACGCCGAACCGCGCATTGGCCGCGCGTGTCGCCGCAACACTGAAGCGCTGGAACATTCTTGTTGATGACAGCGCAGGAACGTCTCTTGCGGACAGCGCGCTTGGCAGTTTTGCAATCAACGCGCTGGCGGCGCTTGCCCCGCAGGCGGGCCCGCTTGAAGCGCTGGCCTTGCTCAAACATCCGCTTTTGACGGGGCCGGACGATAAAACAAAGATGATCGCCAAAGCCGAACGCCTGATCTGGCGCGGCGTACGTCCGGCGTCAGGATGGAAAAACGCCGCCTTGATCGCGCGCGATAAAAAAGAGAAAGCCCTTGCGCAATGGCTTGAAACGCTTGAATCCCATTCAAAAGCTTTCACAGAAAACTGGACTCAGAGCGATTCCCTTGAAACATGGATAGATCGCCATATCAAACTTTTGGAAAATCTGGGCACGCCCCATCTGTGGCACGGCGATCAAGCCCAGAGCCTGTCATCTTTGTTTGATGAATGGAGGCAGGCCAACAAGGATGTGCTGCCCTTGACAGGCGCCGATTATCTGGCGCTTTTCACATCGCTTATCAAACAAATCACCCTGCGCCCGCTTTACGGACAGCATCCGCGTTTAAGCCTGCTCGGGCCTTTGGAAGCGCGGCTGTGGCATCATGATCTCGTGATCCTTGGCGGCTTGAATGAAGGCACATGGCCACCCGCCCCTCCTACAGACCCGTGGATGTCGCGCCCCATGAAGCAAGATCTTGGCCTTCCCACAGCCGAGCGCCGCATTGGCCAGTCCGCCCATGATTTCATCGGCCTTTGCGCGGCTCCAAATGTGATGATAACCCGCGCAAGCCGCGTGGCCGGAGAGCAAACAGTCCCTTCGCGCCTTATCATGCAAATCAATACCATCCTGCAAGTGCTGACCTTTCAAATGCCGCCTTCGCCTTGGGAGTCATGGGCGCAAACGCTCAGCGTCCCGTCAGCAAAGCCGCAGCCCATCGCGCCGCCATCACCCTGCCCGCCGCTTGCGCTGCGCCCCAAAGAATTATCCGTGACGGAAATCAGCACATGGATGCGCAACCCCTACGCCATTTACGCACGACATATTTTGAAGCTGGAGAAGCTTGATCCCTTTGACGCGCCCGTGGACGCAGCCCTGCGCGGCGTGGCCATCCACAAGGCGCTTGAAACCTTCATAAAAAAATATGGATCGTCCAAAAAATGGCCCAAAAACCCCTATGAAGCCCTGCTTGAAGAAGGTCGCGCCGTTTTTGCCCCTTACGCGCGCTACCCGCAAATCATGGGTTTCTGGTGGCCAAGATTTGAATCCATGGCCCGCTGGTTTGTTGACATGCAGGCGCAACGCCAAAAAGAAGGCTTCACCACTCTGGATGTGGAACACCGCGACACACTAACCCTTGGCGACTTTACGCTAAAAGGCTACACAGACCGCCTTGACCGCAAAGCCGACGGCACGCTCTGCGTGATTGATTACAAAACCGGCAGCCTGCCGACAGACACGCAGGTGATGGAAGGCTATGAACCGCAACTTGCCCTTTTATCCCTGATGGCGCAACAACGCGAAACGCCGTCAGAAGCAAGCTATTGGCAGCTTCAAAACAAAAAAATAAAGTCCTTCAACGAAACACTTGAAGCCCAGATGGCCCTAGCGCGTGAGGGTCTGGAAAAACTGATTGAAACCTTCAATAAAGAAACAACGCCCTACGAGGCCACGCCCAAAGCCTCCCGCGCGCCGCACTTTAACGACTATGCGCATCTTGCCCGCATGGTCGAGTGGGGAAGGGAAGATTCATGACCAACCTCTCCCCCCAACAAATAATTGCGCAGGATGTTCGGGACAAACAAACCGCTGCTTCAGACCCGCATAGCTCCGTTTGGGTTTCAGCCTCTGCCGGCTCCGGAAAAACCAAGGTTCTTGCGGATCGTGTGGCGCGGCTTTTGCTTGAAGGCGTCAAGCCCAGCCGCATTTTATGCCTGACCTTTACGCGCGCCGCAGCGGCTGAGATGTCCCTGCGCCTGAACAAGCGCCTTGCAAATTGGGCCATTATACCGGATGAGGAACTTGCGCAAGACCTTGCCCTTTTGCAAAACGCGCCGCCCACGAAAAGCCTGCAAAGAAAGGCACGGCGCCTTTTTGCGCAGGTTCTGACAAGTCCTGTGGGCCTGCGCATCCTGACGATCCATGGCTTTGCGCAGGATGTGCTGCGCCGCTTTCCGCTTGAAGCCGGAATCTCGCCCTACTTCACTGTGATAAACGAGCTTGAAGCGCAAAAACTATGGCAGGAAACAATCGGCCTTGTCCTTGAAGATTTCGCCGCACATCCGGACACAAAAGCCGCGCAAGCCTTTCGGGCTCTTTCGCAAGATTTTACCGAAAACAGCTTAAAGCAGCTTTTTGAAGAACTGCAAAAAAACGAACGCGCCCTGTGCTATCCCATCAAAGTCAAAGAAGCTTTGGGCTTTGCCAAGGCAGAAACGCCGCAAACACTGTTTCAGGATTTTGTCGCGGATCATGCCTTTGCACGTGATGGTTTGACGGAAATGTGCCGCGCCATTCTCGAAACCGGCACGCCGCGCACGCATGATTTTGCCAACAATGCCCTGTCATGGCTTGCTCTGGATGAACAGGCGCGGCCTGAAATGTTTGAAACTTACAAAAACGCTTTCCTGACCCAGAAAAACGAACCCCGCGACAATATCAAAAAGTTCTGCGAGAAAGACGAACGCTTCGCGTCCATCTTCCAGACCGAAACCCAGCGCCTTCTTGCTTTTCTGGAGCGGCAGGAAAGCCTGCAAATCGCGCAGCAAACCGAAGATCTTGTCACACTCGGCCATCACGTCACAACCGCGCTGCGTCAAAAGAAAGCGGCGCAGGGCGCACTTGATTATGATGATCTTATCAACAAAACGCTGGATCTCTTTAAGAAAAAGGCCATAGGCCCATGGGTTCTTTTCAAACTGGATGGCGGCATTGACCATATTCTGGTCGATGAATCGCAAGACACAAGCCCCGCGCAATGGAAGATCATCGCTGCGCTGGCCGAAGACTATTTCTCCGGCGAGAGCGCCGCCACGCAGGAGCGCACACTTTTTGTCGTGGGCGATGAAAAACAATCCATCTATAGTTTTCAAGGCGCGGATCCCAAGGTCTTTGCCGCCATGCGCCTTGATCTCGCCAAGCGTATCAAAGACGCAAAAAAACCTTATGAGGAAGTCCCTCTGGACACATCCTTCCGCTCCGCCCCTGCTATTTTAAAAGCGGTGGACGCTGTCGGACTTTTTCCCGTCAAACACGAAGCTTTCCGCGATAAAGCCAAAGGACGGGTTGAACTTTGGCCGATCCGCAAAAACACAGAAGAAAAAACAACGGAAAGGCTGAAACAACCCATCCCATGGGATCTTCCTTTAGGCTATGAAACCCAAAGCGATCCCGTCCGCGATCTGGCCGTGCAGCTTGCACAGCAGATCAAAAGCTGGGTTGACCGCAACTTCACCGTCTATGACCGCGCCTTGCAAAAAGAACGCCCCATGAATTACGGCGATGTGATGGTTCTGGTGCAAAGGCGCAAGCCTTTTGTTGATGTCTTTGTGCGCGAGCTCAAGCGCAGTAATATTCCTGTCGCAGGCGTTGACCGCATGAATCTGACAGGACAGCTTGCCGTGATGGATGTTCTGGCGCTGGCGCAGTTTGCGCTTTTCCCGCAGGATGATCTGAATCTTGCCACGCTGCTGCGCAGCCCCTTTATCGGCGCAAGCGAAGAGGATCTGATGGATCTTGCCACAAAGCGGCAAGGCTCTCTCTGGGATCACCTCGCCACAGAGCCGCGCTTTCAAGTCTGGCATGATTACCTCCACGGCTTTATGCAAGAGGCCGCAGGAAAAACGCCTTTAAGCTTTCTGACCCGCATTCTCACCGCGCCCTGTCCGACAGACAATCTTTCAGGCCGCCACGCGCTGGCAAGCCGTCTTGGCCCTGACGCGCAAGATCCTTTGGATGAGCTTTTGAACGCCGCCGAGCTTTTTGAAACGCCCTCGCTCGAAGCCTTTCTCCATTGGGCGCAGACAAATATTTATGAAATCAAGCGCGAGATGGAGACAGCCGGAAATCAGGTGCGCATCACAACCGTCCATGCCGCCAAAGGCCTTGAAGCCCCTGTCGTGATCCTTCCCGACACAACAAGCACGCCAAGCTCCAAAAACCTGCCCAAAATCCTGTGGGATCGTGAAATGCCCTTCTACGTCCCGCGCGCGCCGCTGAACCCAAAACTCAAAGCCCTGCGGGATGATGCCTATAAGGAGCAGTTGGAAGAAAACAAACGCCTCCTTTACGTCGCTCTGACGCGCGCGGCAGACCGGCTTTACATCTGCGGCTGGAAAACAAAAGCTGAAAAAGATGAAAGCTGGTACAGCATAATCAGAAGCAAGCTTGAGCCGCTTCCCCAGAATCCTGCTGCGCATGATCCTGAAAATCCCGTCAAACCGCACGTTATACTGGCCGACGACCCCGCCTTGCCGCTGGCTAAAGAAAAAGAGGCCGAAGAGAGCCGCCCCGCGCAAGCCCCCGCCCCACCGGATTGGCTGACCCGCCCGCCGCCGGAGGAATCCTTGCCATCCCGCCTGATTCCCTCGCATCAGGATGAAGAAGCCAGCTACGCGCCGGAGAGCCGCTTCACCCGTGGGCGTCTTGCGCATCTTCTGCTGCAAAAACTACCCGACCTGCCGCCGGATCAGCGCAAAGATGCTGCGGATCATTTTCTTGCGCGCCATAACTGGCAAGACGGGGAAGAACTGAGGGATCAAGTGCTTGGCCTTTTGGAAGCGCCCAGATTTGCCAAGTTTTTCGGCCCCACAAGCCGCGCCGAGCAACAAATCATCGGCCAGAGCGAAGGCCGCCCGATCTCCGGCGCCATCGACCGCATCGCCTTTTTAAATGATGAAATCTGGATTATCGACTACAAAACAGACCGCCAGCCCCCAACCGACGACGACAATATTCCCACGCGCTACCGCAAACAAATGCAAGCTTACAAATCCGTCCTAAGCGCCCTCTACCCCAAGCGCAACATCCGCTGCGCCCTTTTATGGACTCACACGCTTAATCTGATGGAAATCTAATCGTCATTGCAAGGAAGGCCACAAAGCCTGACGCGGCAATCTCTGCACCCCCCACCTGTCATTGCGAGGAAGGCCTTTAGGCCTGACGTGGCAATCTCTGCAACATCGCCGAGATTGCCGCGTCAAGCCGCCTGCGGCGGCTTTCCTCGCAATGACAAGGGGGTGGAGATTATCTACCCGAACTCCCCGGGCGCTGCCGCCACAGGAACATGAAGATCCTCAATCAAAAGATCTTCATTGGTGAGCTTCATCTGGCCGATGGAAAAATGCTCCGGCATTTTGGTCTCGGGGTCCATGACGTCAAGCTCATAAGGCGCCACTTTGATGTCGGTTCGAAACAGGGCGTTTTTGAAAATCACATAAGCCGTTAGCGTAAACAGATTATCCCGCCCGATGCCCTTATACGTCACAGGCTTGATATGAGCGGCCACTTCCGCCTTTTCTTTTTCGTTTGCCGTATCAAGCCATTCCACATCTTCGGGCTTTTCCACAATAATAAACCGCCCGAGCTGGCCGCGCACGAAATGGAAAAAGAACTTGGCATATTCCACAAGCGACTTACGATCAAGCTTAATGGGTGCTTTTTCATTGACCTCGTAAATGGGGCTGTTCGTCCAGTTCATCAGCACCACATCCCCGGGCTTGTACAAAAGATAGCGGATATTGGGAGGCGGCAGCGACATGTCCGTCAAAGCATAAAACTTGTAATCCTCATAAAAAGGCAGAGCCGCCGTCTGCACCAGCGTCTTATCAACAGGCACGCTGACGGGAAGCATATCTTTGGCAATCAAGGTCAGAAAAGCACGCGCTTCATCAGGTGAGAGCGTCTCAAACTTGACATCATCCATGGCCTTCTCCTTTTCACTAAGACGAGGAGAGTATCCTCTCTTTAAGTTAGCAAATCGTTACGATCTACCCTTTTACGACATTGGCAAGATCCTGCATGCCATCACCGGTGCCGAACGACATGCGCAGATCAAACAACTGCTTAACCAGCCCGCGCAGAGCCTCTTCATCGCCGCTTTCAAGAGCCTGCTGCCCCTGCTGCACCAAAGCCTCATGTTCTTTCTGGTCGGCAAACCGCGCGCGATCCTGAGAAAGCTGCGCAAACCAAGCCTTGACATAAGAAGGATTCCGCCAAGCCACCGTGAAAAACAGTCTTTGCATATCGGAAAGGCAAAGCTGGGCGGCGGGATAGGCCATTTCATGCTGGCTGTCTATGATTTTCTGAACCTTTCCGGCCAGATCGTCAAAATGCTGGCTTTCCTTCACGGCCGCCTGCCTCCGCGCAGCGCGGTTGAAAAGAGCCGTCATCCTGCCAAGGCGCCTTTGCAAAAGAGGGGCCTTATATTTGGCGGATAATTTCGCCACATCCTGCGCGATAAAGCGCGCTTCCTCACTGACGCGGCGCATGGTCTCGGGATCATCAAGCGATTCCGCAAGAATCTCCTGCTGCTCGTCAAGACGCGCATGCAAAAACTCCACCTCAGGCCCGGCCTGAGGCCCGACTGCGGCGGCAACCTCGCCCCAAGCTTCCTGCGCCACGGACAGAATCGAGCGCACCAAAGCCTGCCCGTTTTCCCCGCTGAAAGAAAACTCAGCCGCCGAAGGCGCATAAAAACGCTGCGCGGGAAGTTGAAGATTGCTCTCCGGCAAGGAAACCGAAACCCTGAGCTCGCCGCTTTCCTTGATAGACCAATGAAAATCAATGGCGTCACCGGCCTTAATCGCCTGCCCCTTGGGCAGATCGCTGCCCTCAATGCGCAAAAGACCGACGCAAAGATTAAGCTCCACGCGCTCGGGATACTCAACCTGGAACACTTCAAACCCGATCATGGCAGCGGTGCCGCTCCTTAGATTGGTTCCGCTGCGAAGCTGCAAAATCCCTTTGGCAGGAAGATCCTCGCCCTTATTGACCAGATAAACAAAAACATTTTCTTCCGATTCCAGGCTTGGCCGCGCCTTCACGGCAATGCTGTGCGAAGCCGGCACACCCACGGCCCGCGCCACAAGACGGGTGATAGAAAGCTGGGCAGGCAGATCTTCAAGCTGCTTGCCTTCCTTATCCATAAGTTGAACATCAAAAACATTCTCACCCACCACGGGCAAAGGCACAGAAAGATTCAAGCCGTCAGAAAGCGCGAGCATGCCCGAATCCCACCCCTCCGTCATCAGCCTGATCTGGCGGCTGCCATCTTCCCTGGGGGCCTTCACAACCACCTGCGCCTTGTCATCTGCGCTGCGCGCTTCATAATCAAAAGAAAGCCCAGGCACATGCGGCATTTCCATATGCCCCGCAAGATCCTTGGGCGCGCTTGAAACCTCGTCAATATCCTTATCTTCCGCTTCCTGCCATGTGCGGCTTTCGCAATAATAAGCCGCGCCCTCGGCCACCGCCGTCATGGGATCCACATTCAAATCCGGCGCAATGCCAAGACTCTCCGTCATCATGCGGCGGACAAGCGGAATCCGGCTGGAGCCGCCGATATAAACAATCCGATCCACCTCCGAAGGATCAACCTGATGCTCCTGCAAAAGCGCGCGGATAAGTTCGATGGTCTGCTCAACAGAGCGGACAATCAGCGACTCGAACTGCCCGCGCGTGATGGGGACATCTAAAAAGATCTCGGTCTCGCTTTCATCTGTCAGACGCACTTCGTCATCCGAGGCAAAAACAGCCGCTTCCTCAAGCGTGGTCAGATCGATTTTGGCGCGCTCCGCCGCAAGACGCGCAATGACGGCCAGACGGTGATAAGCGGGCAGCCGTAAAAAGTTCTCCGGCAGATCAAAATTGGCCAAAAGCCAGGGCCGCACAATCTCGCTGACAATCATGCGGTCAAAATCGCGCCCGCCCAGCATGTTCACGCCAGCCTGCGCTAAAATGCGCACAGCGCCCGCATTTGACTGCACCAAAGCCACATCAAACGTGCCGCCGCCGAGATCATAAATCAAAAACTTGCCCGAGCGTTTGGCGTCTTTCATCGCCGCCATCGCAGCCGCCACAGGCTCTTGCACAAGATCAACCTGCTCAAGCCCCGCCATTTTGGCCGCGCGCAAAGTGGCCTCGGCCTGCATCTGATTAAAGGCCGCAGGCACAGCAATGCACGCGCCGTCAAAACTATCGATCCCGCTTTCCGTGACGACCTGCCCCAAAAGCTGGCGCAAAATCTCAGCCGAGCAGCTTTCCGCCGTTAAATTATCATCCCCGACAATCAAAGGCGTGGCCGTGCCCATCAGCCTTTTAAATCCCATCGCCGCATGATCGGGCGCAATCAAGGCTTGGTCATAAGCGCGCCGCCCGAACAGGCGATGTCCGCGCTTGTCGATATAAATCACAGAAGGCAGGGTTTCGCCCCCGTCAGCAGGACGGAAGATCTGCGCCTGCCCTTCCTGCACGCCGGCAATCACGCTGTTGGTCGTTCCAAGATCGATGCCAATATACATATTTTCCTTAAACCACTGTAAGATTAAGAAAAGCTTGATGTTCGGTTAAAGCAGCTGACCTACTAAAATGCAAGTCCGGAAACTATTAGCACTCCCCCAAAAGCGCCGCCAAAAGCCCCTTGAAAACATTAACTTTGGTTAACGCGCCTTGACTTTTGGGGGCAGACGCAGCATGGTTAAGGAAAGGGGGGCAAGGCTATGGAACTTGCGACTTTAGAGATTATAAGGGACACAATTATACTTGGGTCGCTAGGTGGCCTTGCTATAAAGGCAGGGGTAGATGTGCGTAGCTTTTTCCGCAAAACAGCAAGAGAAGTGGAATATGGCAAGAAGCTTGATATTATAATTAAGAACGCTAATCAGCAAATTGACGACCGCCCAAAAAGATGGACAATTAATATAGATACACTTCAAAACCGACCCCCTTCGCAGCAAAAGCGGACACGGCCATGTGTACTTGCGTGCGGCTCTGGTTCATAGGTTATTGCTAGCGCTTTAAGGTTTGGGGGCCTTGCCCTTTTTGACCCGTTGATGTGTCTTGGTCATCGGTTTTTTTGACATCTTGTTATAAAGCGTTTTGGCACCACGCCTTGTTGTATAAAGAACTGTTGATGCCGCTATAACAATTTGGGCATAGGTAACATAATCCGCAGGAAGTTTTCCTTTTAGCATTTCACCTACAGCGACCGGTATAACAACAGCCCCCCACGAGAAAATCCAGATAGTTAAACTGGTTAGTTTTTTCATGATTTTCTAGATCTTTTCGCCGCTTCGTTATTTCGGCATGAAGCCTTCGAAATCCATTTTCTATAGTGTTTATTCTTTTCTCGTCTCTCGCCCTTCCTTTGGGGGATTGCCGAATAGCCGTTTTGATGAGGAATGCGTCCCTTCGCTCCCTAACCATTATTTTTTCAAAATCAGCCGCTTTCTTGGAAGAACAATCTTCTTCAAAAAAAGCCCATATTTCTTTTTTCCTCGCCATAAGACTTTGTTGCGCCTCTTCCAACGCCAAAGCTATGTCGAGCGTTTTCGGATCAATCCCGTTCGTTTCACTTCCCTGTTGCATTTTACGCTCCATCAAATATTGAAACTATCTGCTTCAGCGCCTATCTTACTACAAAATAGGGGGCATTTCAGCTTTTCTATTACTTTCAATGCGTTAACGGATTGTTAAGGTTAATTTTGTTTTCGTTCCGGAATAAATGATTAGTGGGAGCATTTTAACCTTTTTTGTTTTAGGTATTATTTTTTTGGAGCCTATAACCCCCGACAATAACCCGCAAGGATTGAGGCCAAAGGCTGCGGATGGATCCCAAGACTGCCCAAAGAGCCGTCCGCCCCCCAGTCTTTAAGCATGGCCGGCATCACATGATCCTCCTGCAAAAGCCTGACGAGCGTGCGGGTGGTGGGCGGCTTTGGTAAAAGCTCGGCCAGCCGCGCCTGCCACAAAGCCATTTTAAGCGGCATGAGCACGATCTTCCTTGGAAAGCCGCTGGCTTCAAGCAAAAGACTGTAAAGCTGGCGCATGCTGTAAACATCCGCGCCGCAAAGCAGATAGCGCTTGCCCGGGCTCTGGGCGCTCTGGGCGCTCAGCGCGATAAACCGCGCCACATCGCCGACATAAACGGGCTGAAACAGCGCATCCGCCTTGCCGACCAAAGGCAGCACAGGACTGAAGCGCGCAACCAGCGCAAGCAGCGTAAAAAACCGATCCCGAGGCCCGAACATCAAAGAAGGCTTTACAATCACGGCATCAGCAAAAAAGGTGCGCACAGCCTCTTCCCCTGCCGCCTTGGTTTTCAAAAAGGAAAGCCTCGCTTTTTTATCCGCAAGAAGGTGGGAGACATGAACAAACCGCGCCGCGCCCGCCTCTCTGGCAAGCCGCGCAAGACGTGCGGGGATTTCCACATGCACGGTCTGAAAATCCTGCTTTCCTTTTTGCGCCAATGTGCCGATGGCGTTGACAACAAGCTGCGCGCCGCCAAACAAGGGCGCCAAAGCCGCATCAGAGGAAACATCCGCCTTAAACGTCACAATCTGGCCGGTGCGGCCTAAAAGTTTAAGTTCCGGCACGCTGCGCTCATCGCGCAGCACGACATGCACAAGCCATCCTTCCTGCGCTAAAGCCGCCACAATGGCGCGCCCTAAAAAGCCGCTGCCGCCGAAAACCAGAGCTGTTTTTTCCGCCGCCATCATCAAATCTGTTCCTTATTCATTGAAAAATCCAGCTTCAGATTTTCGCGCACCATCAAAAGAGTCCGCACATCGATAAGATGATGCGCAAACCGATCCACCGCCTGCCAGTCCGTGTAATCATGCATAGCGTCGGGATCTGTCGGCCCGCCCGAGATCATCATAATAAAACGCAAAGCAAGCCGCTCCCACCATTTATAAAGCGGATAGGCCAGCCTTCCCGCAAAAACAGCCTGAGCCACAGGATTAAGCCTGTGCCTGCGGACAAAGCGGCGCAGATAGGGATTGGTCTTGGGCGTATGTTTTCCCTTTTTGCGCGCCGTAAGATTGACTGAGATCACCGCCAGATGGCGCTGGCGCAGCCACTCCCCCTGCCTGCGCAAAAAGCGCGAAAGCGGCGCAAGGTGAAACCCATAACGTACGGGCGCCGCCAGCACGATAAAAGAGCTTTCCTCAAGCACCGCACGTGACGGGCTCTGCGCGCCCAGATCATAAAGCTGCACAGGCTGACCCAAAGCCTCGATCTGCCAAGCAAGCCGCGCCATAATAAGCCGCGTCTGCCCGTCATGCGAGGCAAAAACAATGGCCATGGGCTTGATGTCGTCCATCCTTAGCCCCCGCCCTTCAAATGACCAAGCGCATCTAACGCGCCTTGCAGAATATAAGCCGCAGCAGCCTGATCCACCCGCGCAAGACGCTTGCGGCGGCTGAGATCGCCTTCAATCATCGCGCGCTCGACAGCCACCGAAGAAAGCCTTTCATCCCAAAACGCAACCGGTAAAGTTTCAAACACGCCGCCTGCCTTGCGTTCAAGATTGGAAACAAAACTCCGCACTCTTTGCGCCATCGCGCCTTGCGAGCCGTCCATATTCTTAGGCAACCCGACCACCAGCCCGCCAATCTGGCGTTCTTTTATCAGCACCGCCAGCAAAAGCACGTCTTGCGTAAAGCTCTTGCGCGTAAGACCGGACAAAGGCGAAGCCACCTTCAAAAGAGGATCTGAGATCGCAAGCCCGATCACGGCGGTTCCATAATCAAGGCCCAAAAGACATTGATTACCCGCAAGAAAAGAAGGCAATTCAGCAAGGTTGCAGACTGGCATGGCTCATGATAGACCAGATCAAACGCAAAAAGAAAGACACTCTCATGAGTATTGACCTAGAAACCGCCGCTAAAATTGCGAGTCTGTCCCGCATCGCCATGGAAAAGCCGGAGCTTGAGGCCATGACAAATGACCTTAACAAAATCCTTGCTTGGGTTGAGCAATTAAACGAGGTGAATACAGCCGCAACCGAGCCCTTGGCCAATGTCAATGACGAAGCCCTGCGCTGGCGCGAGCAAGACATCATTGATGACGGCTACAGAGCGCAGGAGATTCTGGTCAACGCCCCGTCCCAGACCGCTGGCTTTTTCACCGTTCCGAAAGTTGTAGAATAAAACAATGACCGACCTTATTGATCTTACCATGCTGCAAGCCCTTGAAGGCCTTGCGAAAAAATCCTTCTCAGCGCAGGAGCTAACCGCGCGTTATATCGCCGCCAGCCAAAAAGGCCAGCCCCAGACCAACGCCTATATTACTGAGACCTACGCGCAGGCCGAACAAGCCGCCAAAGCCTCGGACGCCCGCCGCGCTGCCGGACAGGTCGGCGCCATGGAAGGTCTGCCTTTGGCCATGAAAGATCTTTTTTGCACGAAAAACATCCGCACCACGGCGGCGAGTAAAATCCTTGATAATTTCATCCCGCCCTATGAATCCACCGTCTCGCAAAAACTCCTTGATGCTGGAACTATTACGCTCGGCAAAGCCAATCTGGATGAGTTTGCGATGGGCTCCATCAACATCACAAGCGGCTATGGCCCCGTCATCAGCCCTTGGAGTGGCGCCGAACCCGCCAAAGCCACCCGCAAACTTCACGCGGGCGGATCAAGCGGCGGCTCAGCCGCAGCCGTGGCGGCGCGGATGGCTCTGGGCGCAACAGGAACGGATACGGGCGGTTCTATCCGCTATCCCGCCGCGATCTCGGGCATTGTCGGCGTTAAGCCCACCTATGGGCGCTGCTCGCGTTACGGCATTATTGCTTATGCATCTTCGCTGGATCAGGCGGGCTGCCTGACCCGCACGGTGGGCGATGCTGCACTCATGCTGCGCAGCATGGTAGGCTATGATCCCAAAGATTCTACATCCATGAACATCGCCGTGCCGGATTATCTGGCAAGTTTAGGAAAGTCCGTCAAAGGCTTAAAAATCGGCATCCCCCGCGAATACCGCCTTGAAGGCATGCCGCAGGAAACGGAAAAACTCTGGGACAACACAGCCGCCATGCTGCAAAGTCTAGGCGCACAAATTGTGAATATCGCGCTGCCACATACAAAATACGCCTTGCCGACTTATTATATTCTGGCCCCTGCTGAGGCTTCGTCCAATCTGGCCCGCTATGACGGCGTGCGCTATGGTCTGCGCGTGACGGGCGAGAGTTTGAACGCCATGTATGAAAACACCCGCGCGGCAGGTTTCGGCGCGGAAGCCAAGCGGCGCATCATGATGGGAACTTACGTTCTTTCGGAAGGCTATTACGATGCCTATTACCTCAAAGCCCAAAAAGTCCGCCGCCTGATCCGTCAGGATTTTTTGGACGCCTTCCATCAGTGCGATGCGATTTTAACGCCGCCGACAACATCTACAGCTTTCGGCATTGATGAAAAAACGGACGATCCGATCCAGATTTACCTGACGGATATTTTCACCGTGACATTGAATCTTGCGGGCCTGCCCGGCCTTGTGCTGCCTGTTGCCTTGTGCAGCGATGGCCTGCCTATGGGCATGCAGCTGATCGGCAAGGCCTTTGATGAGGAAACCCTCTTTACGCTTGGCGATGCCCTTGAAAAAGAAGTCGGCTTTACAGCCAAACCACCTTTTACAGCTTAGGAGTAAACATGGTTTCAAGCATCACCCCCGACGAAGCCAAACGCCTGATAGAGGAAGAAAACGCCCTGCTTATAGACATCCGCGAGCCAGACGAGTTCGCGCAAGAACACATAAAAGGCGCGCGCCTTGCGCCCCTGTCGGCCTTGCCCTTCCTGCCGCCGGATCACGACACAGCGCGGAAAGCTATCTTTTACTGCCGCTCCGGCCGCCGCACCAAAGACCACGCTGCGGCCTTGGAAGGCCGAGGCTTTGCCACAACCTACACCATGGAAGGCGGCATCGAAGCCTGGGAAAAAGTCGGCCTGCCTGTCGCAAAACAATGCACCCCCCTGTCCATGTCGCGCCAGATACAAATAGCCGCAGGGGGCCTGGTGTTTCTGTTCTCTCTGCTAAGTCTCTTCATCCCCGCCTTTATCTGGCTGACGCTTTTTGTAGGCGCCGGCCTGATATTCGCCGGCACCACCGGCATCTGCCTCATGGCCCACCTCCTGATGCGCCTGCCCTGGAATAAGAAGACGTCCTGCCGCTGCGATCTTTAACCTCTAGCCCCCCCCTTCCCTCCCTTGTCATCCCCGAGCTATCATCTGACAACGGGTGTCAGAAACATCTCAGGGTGCTCCTGCGGGATGGACGTCGTTGGATATTGGCGATGTGAGCATCTTCCTCGGCACAAGCGCGACACAGACGAAACTGAGTCGCGGGGATGATGAGACGACAGGTCTTTATTCAGA